>JACCDO011244199.1_pt1 | contig 294785 bp, 254 predicted proteins | sample 7446101 | NCBI WGS metagenome assembly JACCDO01 (sample SAMN15323440, study PRJNA562643) | freshwater metagenome | isolation source: river surface water | place: USA:Blue River Watershed | collected 2017-08-16
TAGTTGAATCATATATAATATTTTAATTACATTTAAATATGAATCAACACGAACTTGTAACTCTTGCTAATTTTAAAATGCCTTTTGGTAAATACAAAGATCAATTACTCCTTTTTATTCCTGAATCATATCTAATTTGGTTACTTAATCATGGTAATTTAAATGATAGTTTGAAAACTAAAATACGATTGATTAAAGAAATTAAAGATAATGGTTTAGAACATTTATTAAAACCGCTTATTAAATATCAGAATTAGTATAATTTATAAAGGCTGTATCAATTCATCGATACAGCCTTTAAATATTAAAATAATAGTTATGGAACATTATTTTATTGACTACGGTACTTCTTTAGTTCTTTAATTGTTTCAGATAGAGTGTTGTATGAATCAATAACAACATTAAATTGACCATCTTTTTCTTCTATTCTGGTATTTTTATAACCACCATCTTTTAATTTAGTTGCCAATTTTTCCGCACTGCTTTTTTCTTTGAATGTTTCTGCAATCAATTCTATTTTTTTACCAGCTTTACCACCAGGTAGGGGAGATGTTGTAACTGTATTTTTTGAATTTGTATTATTTGGTAATGTATTGTTTTTAGAGTTATTTGTTGTTTGAGCTGTAACCATCTTACTATTGGTTTGATTTGTAGCTTTTACATTTGCAGTGGTTTGCGTTATTGTTGTAGATTTATTATTAGTGTTCGTTGTATTAGTTACTGCATTTTTCGGTTTGATAGCCGCTGTAGTGTTTTTGGGAGTACCATTAGTTGGTAAAGTACTTACAGTTGTTGTTTTAAGATTACTCTGAATTCCTGTGTTTTTTACAGGAGCTGAAGATACTGTATTTTGTGTATTCGGTGTGTTTTGTTTTGAAGCCGTTACAGATGTTTGATTCGTAATTGATGTTTTAGTTGTAGGACTAGTGGTAGTTATTGTTGTTTGATTGGTTCCTTTTTTATCATTTGGTTGAACAGTCTTTGTACTAGGTATGTTTGCTGTTATTTGATTCGTATTTTTTTCATTTGTATTTTCTATGTTTTTATTAATGTTATCTTTTGTTTTTGTTACTGCTGTAGTTTTTATAGAATTGACTGCTTCTGTGTTCTTTTTGTTTGTATTTAGTTGAGCAACAATTTCATCTGCTTCTTTAAGTTCCTTCTTAGTTGGACGATTTTTCTTTCTAACTTCTTTTTGTTCCTTGTCTTTTTCATTAAATGAATTCGATTCATTTACATTTTTAGAAGTTGAATTTGAGCTTTTATTTTCTTCCTTAGTAGTTTTATTTTTTTCACTTTTAATTTGTTGATTTTTTATGATAGTAGTATTTTTAGTCGTTTTTGATACAGTTTTTTGTTTTGTAGGGTCTGATTTTGGCTCCGTTTTTTGTTTAACCTCAGGTACTTTCTTTATTTGATGTTCTTCAACCTTAACAATTTCTGCTTTTATTTCTTTATGAATTGTTTTGTCTTCGTGACTGATTTGTTCTTTTTTTCGATTGTGTATGAAAAATGCAATTCCACCAGAGATAATTGCGAGACTAATCAAAAGTATTGGTAACAGTTTCTTTTTTTTCTTTTTAGGAATTTCTATTTTTTCAGTTATAGTTGGTTCATCAATAATTTCATTTTTAACTTTTTTTGTTTTTCTCTTTGATTTTGTCTTTTCAATGCTAATTTTTTCTTCAGTGATTTCATTAGAGTCTGTTTTTTTCTCTACTTCGACAATTAAATTATTGCTCTCTTTTTTTTCTTCACTTTGTACAATTATTTCAGAGGTTTGTATTGATGATTCTTCAATCAGATTGGATTTTTCTAATATTGTCTCTTTTTGTTGTTTTATTTCTTGTACAATTTCAGAAGTTTCTTTATTTACAGCAGATTGTTCTGAGGTTGATTCGTTTAAAATTTCATCAAGGCTGTTTTGACTTAATTCTGGTTTGTAAGTTTCTAAGTTATGAGTATCAGTTAGATTTTTTTTTGAAATTTCCTCTTTTTTTGTGGGGATTTTTTCTTTGCTGATTTTTTTAACTGGTTCAGACTTTTTATTAGTTGTTTTTTTAGGTGTTTCAGGTTTGTGGTAATCAGCCCATTTTTCAAATTCTATTTCACCGGTCGGTATTTTTTTAAATCTCCCAAAATCAGAAATTTCAAAAACTAAGGTTTCATCTATAGATTTTTGTATACTAGCTACATATTCTTTGATGTATAATTTAGATGACTCAATATCATTTCCAGTCACTTCACTAATTATCTTACTTAGAGTACCATCATCATGTTTTAAATAAGGAATAAAATAAATGTCCTTTGTACGAGCACTTGTTATAGTAAGCGCACCAAAACCTGGAATAATAATTGTATTATTTTGTTCTAATGCTTTATTTAAAAAATTATTCATAGAATTACTATTTGTACTAAATTAAAAAAATAATAATTAATAAAGTTTATATTAAATCAGACAAATTAAAACTTTCTTTCAGTCTTATTCCTTTTTCTGTTTGATGAACTAAACAACATTCATTTTTGAAATCATGTTCAAAAAATAAGATATGCTCATTTTCACTTGCCAAAGATAGAATCTTTTCTTTTTCATCAATTGTAAGTAAAGGTCTTGTATCATAACCCATTACGTATGGCAAAGGAATATGCCCAACACTTGGAATTAAATCAGCCATATAATAGATTGATTTTCCTTTAGAATGAATAATAGGAAGCATCATAGATTCCGTATGTCCGTCAACAAAATATACATCTATATTATCAAATACGGAATTAAGTATTGGCGAATCTTGATTTCGTTCAATAAATCTTAATTGTCCACTTTGTTGAATTGGAAGTATATTTTCCTTTAAAAAAGAAGCTTTTTCTCTTGGATTAGGGTTTGTAGCCCATTCCCAATGATTTTTATTAGACCAATAGATTGCATTCTTAAATGCGGGTTCAAATCCAGTTTTTTCTTTGTTTAATCTGATTGCTCCACCACAATGATCGAAATGTAAGTGAGTTAAAAATACATCGGTAATGTCATCTCTTGAGAAGCCAAGATTGTTTAATTTTTTATCAAATAAATCTGTTTCAGAAAGATAATAATGAGAATAAAATTTTTCATTTTGTTTATTTCCAATACCTGTATCAATCAGAATTAGACGATTATTGTTTTCAATCAATAAACTCCTCATCGCCCAATCACACATATTATTGTTGTCTGCTGGATTTGTTTTTTGCCAAATTGTTTTTGGCACCACCCCAAACATAGCACCTCCATCTAATTTAAAGTTACCTTGATTTATAACATGTATTTGCATAATTATTTGATAATATGTTTATTTCTAAAGTACTCTTCAAGTTTATTTCCTCCGTTTAGGATTTTTCTACACCATTTATTTATTAGTTGTACTTTTTCTTGTTCAGAAAGTTTCCAATTTAGATCACTTTTTTCTAATCTTTCTCTAATAGTACTTAGAATGATGGCTACGGAAACTGATATATTAAAACTCTCAGTAAAGCCATACATGGGTATTTTTACTTTTTCATCAGCCATTTCAAAAACTTCATCACTTAAACCTCTACGTTCAGTGCCAAATATGAAAGCAAGTGGTGTATTCAAATTTAAATCATGAATTGTTTGATCTGTATGAGGTGTTGTTGCAACAATTTTATAACCTTTTGATTTTAATTTCTGTATGCAATCTTTTGATACTTGATCTCCTAAGTTATAATTATACATATCTACCCATCTACCTGCGCCTAAAGCAATATCTCTTTGAAGTTTATATTGGTTGTTTTTTTCGATGATATGCAATTCTTGAATACCAAAACAATCACATGTTCTTACTACTGCACTTGCATTGTGTTCTTGATATATATTTTCTAATACAACAGTGATATGTTTTGTTCTTTCTGAAGATATTCGATCAAACATTTCTTTTTTATTGTCTGTAATGATTGAATAAAATTCTTCTTTTATTTTTTTTTCCAATTCAAATTCTGCTTCCGTCATATTTCAAATATATACAATAAAAAAGAGGTAGCCAATGACTACCTCTTTCTATAGTAAGAAAATCAATTCTTAGTTAACGTTGTCAGTTAATTCAGAACCTGCTTTGAATTTAATTACGTTTTTAGCAGCAATTTTGATTACTTCTCCACTTTTTGGGTTACGACCATCTCTAGCTGGACGTTCTGCAACTGAAAAAGAACCAAAACCAGTTAAAGCTAATTTATCTCCAGCTTTTAATGCTTGAGAAGTAGCTTTGATGAAACCGTTTAATGCTTTTGTAGCATCAGCTTTAGTTAATCCAGACTCTGCTGCGATTGCGTCGATTAATTCAGATTTGTTCATTTGTATTGATTTTAAATTTTTATTTGTCTAACAAAATTATAAGAAAGTCAATAAATTCCAAGAAAAAATTTAAAAAATCATTAAAAAAAATCAAATAAAATTTTCTTTATCTATCTCTATATTAATTTATTAGAAGTTTTTAAAATTTAATAACTTGATTTTTAGCTATTTAATTATTTTGAATATGTAATTTTGATATCCAGCATAAAATTCTTTAAAGTTCATTTTTTTCTTGCCTTCAGGTTGTATTTCTAAAATTTCTAGGTAAAAATCATTGCATGGTATGTATAAACCGGTTTTATCAAATTCAATATTAGATGTATTTGTAACTTTCTTTGTTGTTTTAAATGCTTTAATGATTTTATAAGTTTTAAGTTCTTTTTTACTGCTATTTTCAATTTGACACCAAGCTGCAGGATAAGGGCTTAATCCTCTTATAAAATTATTTACTATATCAGCATTTTGATTCCAATTAATCAAACAATCATTTTTAAATATTTTAGGTGCAAGTTTTGGTGTAGTATCACCCAATATTGAATTTTGATTGATAGCAACATAATTTCCACTATAAATCTTCTCGATAGATTGTACTACAAGTTTACTACCTAAATGCATTAATTTATCATGAAGTTCACCAGCTGTTTCGTTTTCTTCAATTGGAATAGAAGTTCTTTCTAAAATTTTACCCGTATCAATTTCTTGTTCTATAAAAAATGTGGTTACTCCAGTTTCCTTTTCACCCTTTATTATTGCCCAATTGATAGGTGCTGCACCTCTATAATCAGGTAATAACGAGGCATGTAGATTGATGGTGCCTTTTGGGGGCATATTCCAAACGATTTCAGGCAACATTCTAAAGGCAACCACAACAAATAAATCCGCTTTTAAAGAATTTAAAGTAGAAATAAATTCATCTGATTTTAGTTTTTCTGGTTGTAAAATAGGTAGTTGCTTTGATAAAGCATATTGTTTAACAGCGCTTTCAGATACTTTTTGCCCCCTCCCTGCAGGCTTGTCGGGAGTAGTTACTACTGTAACTACATGATAACCTGATTTTAATATTCCATCTAGGATCGTAACCGCAAATTCAGGGGTTCCCATAAAAACAATTTTAAAGTCTTTATTTGCCATAGTATTAAAAAATTATTCGATTATTATATAATTCTTTTTTTCCAATTGAAAAATCTTAAATAACAATATGAAAGTATACCTAACGATCCGAAATAAATGTATTCAACAGACCAAATCCAATAAATATCTAAGTGGTATATTTTAATTAAAATAAAACTTGCTAGTATGTAAATTCCGACACTAAAAAATTCTATCATAAAACTTGCTATTGTATTTCCAGAACCATTAACCGTTTGAAAAAGTACCGATGTTATTCCAAAAATTAAAAACGAACCAACGATGAATTTTAAAATTTCCGTACTTTTTTGTAAATAAACTTCATTCGGATTGATCAGTTTTATTAGAAATTCAGGATACAAAATAGCACCATGAAAAAAAAGTATTATAGCGCTAATTGTTAAAATTCGAATACGTTTCTGAATCGTGGGAATTGTATCAAATTGTTGTGCTCCTACATACTGAGAAATGTAGGTTTTAGTTGTAGAGGCAAAGCCTATGATCGGAACAAATGCCAAAAAGTAAATTGCTCTAATATTTTGAGAAACGGTTAATTCAAATTTCCCAAGTTGTTCAATCCATGTAAAAAATACAGTCCACGTAAAAAGTGCTATAAATCCTTGAAAGAATAAGGGTGTACCTATTGAAAAAATATCATTAATTGCTTTTCTAGATATTTTAAGTGTACTAAATAATTGAAATTCAATTTTAGACTTGTCAAATAAAATATAAATTAATAAAAATAACATGCCTAAGAATTCAGCACAACAGGATGCATATGCAGCACCTTTTAGCCCCATTTCGGGGAGAAAAGCACCTCCAAAAATAAACCAGTATCCAAGAAAAACATTTGAGCATGCAATGATTGAAGCACTCACAAGTACAACCCATGTTTTTCCAATTGAGAGGAGAAATGATTGAATAGGGAGACTTATGATAGAAAAAAATAATGCAAAACTCCTGATTTTAATAAATTTAGTTTGTGCTTCAGCTAAATCTAAATGTTTTGAATAATAGGGGATAAGTAAAGGCATTAGGAAATAAGCAATGCAAAACAAAATGATTACTAAACCTATTAGTACATAAAATGATGAAGCAAATATGGATTTTATTTCATTAATTCTATTTTGTCCAACTCTTCTTGCAAAAAGAATTTGTATGCCATCTGCCATACCTGTTAAAGCAAAAAATAAAGTCACATAAATTAAACCTGCATTTCCACTTGCATCAAATGCTATAGTACTATATCGACTTAAAAAAGCAGCATCTGTAATAAGTACAATTGATTGAATAAATGAGGAAAACATCAAAGGCAATGCTACCTTTAAAATAGATTTATAGCTAAAATCTAACATTTATTCTACTTCAATTACTAATCCTTTTAGGTATTCTCCCTCAGGATGGAAAGCATTTATTGGATGATCCGCTGGTTGATGTAATTGTTCTAGAATTCTTACTTTTCTTCCACTTTCAATCGCTGCAGCAATAATTGTATTGGTAAAAAGGTATTTATCGACAACTTGAGAACATGAATAAGTGAATATCAATCCACCTGGTTTTATTTGTCTTATTGCATGAGCGTTTAATCTTTTGTACCCTTGTATTGCTTTGTGTCTTTTATCTTTATGTTTTGCAAAAGCAGGAGGGTCTAGAATTATGATATCATATGATTCTGGCAATTCTTTTATATACTCCATTGTGTCAGCAACAATAGATTTGTGTTGCTTATCCATGTGATTTAAAGATATGTTAGCATCTGTTAGTTCGATCGCTTTTTTTGAACTATCTAACGAATGAGCGAAAGTTGCTCCTCCCGAAATTGCAGATAAACTAAAACCGCCAGAATAACAGAAAGTATTTAAAACCTTTTTATTTTTTGCATATTTCTTTAAAAGACTTCTATTCTCTCGTTGATCAATGAAAAAACCTGTTTTCTGTCCAGTTATCCAATCTATGTTATAGGCTATTCCATTTTCATAAGCTATGTGTGGAACTGAAACTTCTCCAAATAAATATTCGTTTTTAATTTCAAGTCGATTTGGTAAAGTATCTGTTGATTTGGAATAGATTGCTTTAAGTTCGTGATCAAATGTAGATAACAAGGATTCTTTGATCAATGGAAGTGCCTGATACATTCCAACACTATGGCATTGAATTACAGCAACCTGATTGTAATAATCAATTATCAATCCGGGTAATAAATCTCCTTCACCGTGAACGAGTCTAGTAATATTGTTATCATTATTAATGAGTTGAAGTCTCTTTCTAAGTGCAACAGCTGATTCAATGCGTTTTGTAAAAAAAGCTTGATTAATTTCTTCATTTTCAAAAGTTAAAACTCTGACAGCAATCGTACTTGGTTGGAAATGACCTCTAGCTATAAACTGATTGTTTGAATCTACAACATCTACGATAGTTCCTTCAATGATTTCGGTTGTGTCTGTGTGTATTGCTCCGGAAAATATCCATGGGTGAAAGCGTTTAGTAGCTTCAGTTTTAGCTTTTTTTAATTGTATTTTCATAAAGTTCTTAAACAAAAAAACTATGCCATAATGACATAGTTTTTAAAATTTTAATTTAATTAATTAATCTTCTGTTGGTGTTTCAACTTCTCCAGAAGTTTCAGAATCTAATAAGTTTTCATCGATGATGTCTTCATCCTCTTCCTCACTTCTAGGTACTCTAGCAACAGCAGCTATCGCAGCATTTCCTTTTAAGTTAATTAAACGAACTCCTTGTGCTGCTCGACCAAGTACTCTCAAAGAATCTACGTGCATTCTGATGGTAACTCCAGATCGGGTAATGATCATTAAATCATCTTCATCAGTAACATTTTTAATTGCTAATAATGGTCCAGTTTTATCTGTAATATTTAATGTTTTAACCCCTTTACCACCACGGTTTGTAATTCTGTAAATTGGTTCTCCATCTTCAGGATCATTTAAATAAGAACGTTTACCATAACCATTTTCAGAAACAACCATCACAGTAGATGTGTTATCTTTTACGCATACCATCCCAATTACTTCATCGTGTTCTTCAACCATAGTAACACCTCTTACACCAGAAGCATTTCTTCCCATAGGTCTTACTTTTTCTTCATTGAATCGAATAGCTCTTCCTGATTTTGTAGCTAATACAATTTCATTAGTACCATCGGTTAATTTTGCTTCAAGTAATTCATCATTATCACGAATAGTAATTGCATTAATACCGTTTGCTCTTGGACGTGAATATGCTTCTAAAGAAGTTTTTTTGATGATACCTTCTTTCGTACACATGATGATAAAGTTATTTTCTACGTATTCTTTGTCTGTTAAATCTTGAACTTTTACATATGCTTTAATCTTATCGTCTTGTTCAATGTTTAATAAGTTTTGAATTGCTCTTCCTTTTGCAATTTTATTACCTTCTGGAATTTCGAAGACACGCATCCAGAAACATTTCCCTTTTTCGGTAAAAATTAATAAGTAATTATGGTTAGTAGCAACAAATAAGTGTTCTAAGAAATCTTTATCTCGAGTAGTAGAACCTTTAGACCCCATTCCTCCACGATTTTGTACTTTATATTCATTTAATAAGGTACGTTTGATATATCCTGCATGTGAAATAGTTACTACAACCTCTTCATCTGGAATTAAATCTTCCATTCGCATTTCACTTGCAGCATATTCGATTCTTGACATGCGCTTATCGCCATATTTATCTTTAACATATGCTAACTCATCTTTAATGATTTGCATACGTCTTTCTTCATTAGCAAGAATATCTTTTAAATCAGCAATTAAAGCCATTAAATCAGCATATTCTGCACGTAGTTTGTCTTGTTCAAGACCTGTCAATTGACGTAATCTCATTTCAACAATTGCACGTGCCTGAATATCAGATAAACTAAATCTTGCAATCAAACTTTCTCTCGCTTCTTCAGGACTCTTAGAAGCACGAATGATTTTTATTACTTCATCTATATTATCTGAAGCAATTATTAGACCTTCTAATACGTGTGCTCTTTCTTCAGCTTTTCTTAAGTCAAACTTTGTTCTTCTAATGATAACCTCATGTCTGAAATCTATGAAATTCGAAATTAGATCTTTCAAATTTACTAACTGAGGTCTACCATTAATTAAGCAAATATTATTAACAGAAAAAGAAGTTTGAAGAGCAGTAAATTTGTATAATTTATTGAGAACTACATTTGAAATAGCATCTCTTTTCAATTCAAAAACGATACGCATACCATTTCTGTCAGATTCATCTCTGATATCAGAAATTCCTTCTAATTTTTTATCATTTACTAACTCAGCAGCTTTTTTAATTAGTTCTGCTTTGTTAACTTGATAAGGAATTTCAGTTACAATAATTTGCTCTCTACCATTAGATTCCTCTATCTCCGCTTTCGCTCTAATTACGATTCTTCCTTTTCCAGTTAAAAAAGCTTCTTTTACTCCCTCGTAACCATAAATTATACCACCTGTTGGGAAATCAGGTGCTTTAACGTAATTTAAAAGTTCTTCTACTTCAATTTCTTTATTATCAACGTATGCGATACAACCATCAACCACTTCGGTTAAATTGTGAGGGGCCATGTTAGTAGCCATACCTACAGCTATACCCGATGCACCATTAACTAATAGATTAGGTATTTTTGTTGGTAAAACGGTAGGTTCTTCTAAGCTATCGTCAAAGTTAGGAGTAAAGTCAATGGTTTCTTTTTCAAGATCATCTAACATTTCTTCAGCAATTTTTCTAAGTCTTGCTTCAGTATAACGCATTGCAGCAGGACTATCACCATCAACTGAACCAAAGTTACCTTGACCATCAACCAAAGGATATCTTAACGACCAAGGTTGTGCCATTCGTACCATCGTATCATAAACAGAACTATCACCATGTGGGTGATATTTACCTAATACTTCTCCTACAATTCTTGCTGATTTCTTGTGAGGACGATTTGAAAAAACGCCAAGTTCTTGCATACCAAACAATACACGTCTGTGTACAGGTTTGAAACCATCTCTAATATCAGGTAGAGCTCTTGAAACAATAACAGACATTGAATAATCAATGTATGCACTTTTCATTTCATTCTCTATATTAATCTGAATTATTTTTTCCCCATCTGCCATATTATCAATCTGATATGATTAGTAAATTAATATTTTATATCTCTTAAATAAGAGCTCGAAGATAGTGATTTTATATGGTTGTAATGGATCAGTTTTCTTATACTTACTAACAAAAACGTGTGAAAATTTGATGTTTTAATGTTAGTTATTAACAATTATTAAAATTACTTTTGTTTTGGATGAACTATTTGTTTATTTGATGTGTTAAACTAAATTTTTATGGAAGCTAAATTTTCTCCGAGAGTAAAAGATGTTATAGGTTTTAGTAGGGAAGAAGCGGTTAGGCTTGGTAATGAGTTTATTGCAGTCGAACATGTTTTGCTTGGTATTATTCGACAGGGAAATGGTACAGCTTGTAAATTATTGTTTTCTTTTAATCTTGATTTGGAGAAAATCAAAAATGAATTAGAGTTGGGGTTAAGAAGAAATTCAAATCTTACTAATGACTTAAATGCAAATATTCCATTAGTGAAACAAGCCGAAAAGGTATTGAAAAAATCTTTTTTGGAAGCAAAGCTTTCTAAAAGCGAACAGATTGGAACAGAACATTTGTTACTCTCAATTTTGCGAGAGGAGGATTGTGTTGCAACATCAATTTTAAATAAATATGGTATCATTTATGATATTGTTAGAGATGAGTTAGATAATATGATGAAAAACGAAAATTTACCAAGAGCTGAGTTTCCTGGTTCTTCAGATGAAGAAGGAGAAAACTTTGGTGCAGCACAAAGAAAAAGTGCAGATCCTAAATCTAAAACACCTGTTTTAGATAACTTTGGAAGAGATTTGACAAAAATGGCTGAACAAGGCAGACTTGATCCAATTGTTGGTCGTGAATCCGAAATAGAGAGAGTAAGTCAAATCCTATCAAGAAGAAAAAAGAACAATCCGATTTTAATAGGTGAGCCTGGAGTTGGTAAAAGTGCCATTGCAGAAGGATTAGCTTTGAGAATCGTTCAAAGAAAAGTTTCTAGAATTTTATTTAATAAAAGAATTATATCACTTGATTTAGCTTCTTTAGTTGCAGGTACAAAATACCGTGGACAATTTGAAGAGCGAATGAAGGCTGTTATGGCTGAAATTGAAAAAAATCCGGATATCATTCTATTTATTGACGAAATTCATACCATTATTGGTGCTGGTGGAGCAAGTGGTTCTCTTGATGCTTCAAATATGTTCAAGCCAGCATTAGCAAGAGGTGAAATGCAGGTAATAGGTGCTACAACTTTGGATGAGTATAGACAATATATTGAAAAAGATGGTGCTTTAGAAAGACGTTTTCAGAAAGTAATTATTGATCCAACAACAGTTGAGGAAACAATTCAAATTTTGAATAACATCAAAGAAAAATATGAAGATCATCACATGGTTACTTTTACACCAGAAGCTATTTCTGCTTGTGTTAAACTTACCGATAGATATATTAGTGACAGACATTTACCTGATAAAGCAATTGATGCTTTGGATGAAGTTGGTTCAAGGGTTCATATTACAAACATTAATGTTCCAAAGGAAATTATCGAGATTGAAGCTCAAATTGAAGCCTTGAAGGAAAAGAAAAATGAGGTAATTAAATCTCAACAATACGAAGAGGCTGCTAAATTAAGAGATGATGAGCGTAAGCTTCAAGATAAACTTGAAGTAGAGAAAAAGAAGTGGGAAGAGGAAAGTAAAATTCATCGAGTTCAAGTTACTGAAGACAATGTTGCTGAGGTCGTATCAATGATGTGTGGTATACCAGTTACTAGAGTTGCTCAAAAAGAGAGTGGACGTTTGGTGAATATGGGGCAAGAATTGAAAGGAAAAGTAATTGGACAAGACGAAGCTGTTGAGAAAGTGGTAAAAGCAATTCAACGTAATAGAGCAGGTCTTAAAGATCCTAATAAACCGATAGGATCGTTTTTCTTTCTAGGTCCAACTGGTGTAGGTAAAACTCAGTTAGCAAAAGTTTTAGCTAAATATCTTTTTGATTCTGAAGAGTCTCTGATTCGTATAGACATGTCTGAATACATGGAGAAATTTTCGATCTCTCGTTTGGTTGGTGCGCCTCCAGGATATGTTGGTTATGAAGAAGGAGGGCAGTTGACTGAAAAAGTTCGTCGTAAACCATATTCAATCATTTTGTTAGATGAGATTGAAAAAGCACATCCAGATGTTTTTAACTTGTTATTACAAGTATTAGATGATGGTCACATGACAGATGGTTTAGGTAGAAAAATTGACTTTAAAAATACCATTTTGATCATGACATCGAATATTGGTGCACGACAACTTGCTGACTTTGGAACAGGTGTAGGTTTTGGAACTAAGTCCCAAAGTGAACAAAAAGATGAAAATAGCAAAATGGTCATTCAAAATGCTTTGAGAAAAGCTTTCTCTCCAGAATTCTTGAATAGGATAGATGATATGATTATGTTTAAATCTCTTTCTAGAGAAGATATTCATAAGATCATTGATCTAGAGTTAATCAAGTTATATGGTCGTATCAATTCGCTTGGTTATCAAGTAGAATTAACAGATAAAGCAAAAGATTTTATTTGTGAGAAAGGATACGATGAAAAATATGGTGCGCGTCCACTGAAAAGAGCAATTCAAAAATTCATCGAAGATCCTCTTGCAGAAGAAATCATTAAGTCAAATTTAAAAGAAGGTGATTCTATAAAATTAGATTTAGAAGATTCGGCAGATAAATTGGTTGTAGTTATATCTGGAACAGGTAAGACTAAGGCTAAATCAAAAGAATAAGATAATAAATATGATAAATTAAGGGTGAATGTTTAGTTCACCCTTTTTTATTTTAAAATAATTCGTTTTGAAGTAATATGATTATTTGTATCGTAGATTTTTAAAAAATAGACCCCACTACTCAAATCTTGATATTGTATTTTTATCTCATTTTGGTTGTTTTCTATATCGATGTGAAAAGATTTTCCCAATATATCTACTAGTTCTATTTTATTGTAAGTATTTAAACCTTTAATTTTAAAATATGAGCTTTCTGAATTAGAAGGATTTGGAAAAATGTTTATTTCAGTATTTTGTTGAATATTATTTTTTTGGTTAATTTTTAATTCATATTGTAGAGTTTTAAAATTTGGCTTTGTAAAGGTTAACAAAACACTTTGATATGATGTGTCAAGTTTAATTTTGTTTAGACCTGATTTTAAAATTGAGCTACTTATATAGTTGTTATTTTTAGAAACGCCAAGTAAAATATTGTTTGTTTTCGAATCGATTACTAATTCACTAGTTGATGAATTGAAATCGTAAACTAAGTCAATAGATTTAGGGATTTTAGATTTTAAATCTAAGCTTGGGTCTCCAAATAAAATCCAAGTTTGCATTACGCCGTGTCCAAGAAGATTGTATTTGTTTAACATTTTTATTTGACTTTCATAAAATAGTTCTCCTATTGTATTGAATGTATTAATGGTATCATTTGATGTAATGAAATTAATTATTTCATCTTGTGTCAGCATTGGGGGAGCCCAGTCCATGAGAATAGAAGAACCGCAAAAAGCAATTGAACCAGTGTACTTAAGGGTATCATTAGATTTTAAAAATGATTCAGCTAATGTACCTTGTCCTGTTGTAAATTTTCCATTATCACATGCGACAGAGATTACAAAAGGATTTTTGTAAGGATTGTTTAGATTTACTAAATCTGAAGAAGATAGTTGACTTGTAAGCATTAGATTATCGTCACCATGTCCAGTATAATTGAATAAGGACACCCCTTCATTCAAAGCATTAATTACATCAGATTTGTTGGGTGATCCAGGTAAATCATTATCTCCATGAGTACCGTCATAAAATTCATAAACTTTAGAATATCCAAAATCGTATAATTTTTTTTTGATTTTTTGAAGGTGTTGCCAATCTGCCTCTCCATCATCTCCATAACTAGCCCCTTCATTTGAGGCGATTCCAATCGATTTTATCATCCAATCACCCTCAAAATTATCTCTTTCATAATATATGGATTTACTTATAATTGATTTTATTTCTTTTATATTACCTGTAATTCTTCCTATATATAACTCAGGGTAAAAATCGTTTGTAAGTTGACCAAAATAGCTGTCACTAAAATAAATATCGCCATCTATAGTACCATAACTATGAGCTGGGATTTCTGAATGATTTCCTAATAAAATAATGTATTTTAAATTAGGTTTTAATGCATATAGTTCAATTATTTTATTTTTAACTTCCTCTGAAGTTTTTTCATTTTCAAGTTTTAACAAATTGGTTTTAACACCTTTTTGGTTTTTCCAATTTGCTAGTAATTGAGCATTGTTTTCATTTGAATCTTTGTAAATAATTAAGAGTTCTGAGTTAGAGTTGATAATTGATTTTAAATTTTTATTTTTTTTATTGAACGAATAAAAATTTGTTTTTTTATTCGTTGAAATTGAATTTACTGATGAAATACGAGGTTGGCTAATTAGTTTGTCGAATTGCAGCTCAATTTCTAATTTGTAATAACAAATGATTTCATTATTTATTGAGTCAAATTCAATCGGAGTGATTTGTAGATTTTGTCCTAAAAAACTTCTATGTATATAAGGATCCGAAAAATGAATTAGCTTAATTGAGTTTTCAAAAGCATTATTTGCTTTAATACCTCTTTTTGGTGATTTCTCTCCTTTTCGTATACTTTTTATTTTGAAACTAGTTTTTTGTCTGTTTTCAATTTTATATTTTAGTGATGCATCATCAAGTTCAAAAGTAAAATTGAAAAGTGGAAGAATAGGTTTGTTTAATTGATTTACACAATAAAATAGTTTACTAAAATCTACCTTATTTTCGTTTTCAATAAACTCTTTTATCAGAAATGTATCTAGAGTAAATTCTAATTTTAAAGAAGATTTTGACTCTTTAAGAATTTTAAAACTTTGGTTGTATGCATTTTGACAAATTAAAATGCATAATATTAATATACAATTTGTTTTGACATTTGATATGCGCATTTAAATACGAGTTATACGACCTTTGTATTCGCTTTTTTCACCTTTCACTGGATTAGTGAGAATGACTTTCCAGATAAATTCACTGTTTTCAGGAACTAATTCATCTGTTTTTTCATTTTTACCTTTCCAAGGCTTATCTAGATCTGTAGTTTCAAAAATAGTTTCTCCTGTTGTCGGTGATATGATTAACATTCTGAAGTCTGTTTTACGAAGAAACAAAGCGTAAGGTATAAATGAGTTTCTTTTAGGGTCGCTATGGTTTGGTTCAATTCCAGTTACACTCATTAAGTTGTAATTGTCTTCAGAATCAAAATTTTTGGTAAGTTCGGATTTACATCCATTAGATTCATTTATCAGTTTAATTTCATATATCCCTTTATTAAAAGCATATAAATCAATTTCTTTACCTTGAGCATAAGGTTTTCCGTTCACATACCATTTATTATTACCATTATGATTAGAAGTTAGTGACACAATCGGTAATCCTGTAGATAAATCAACTTGTTGAGGTGGTGTAAAGTTGATTTTAGGAGAGATAATTACTTCAAAACCTTTGATTTTATTTTCAGTATTTAATGAATTTTCAAAACTCCAATAGTAGGTTCCAACATCGTTAAGCTCAATAGGTTTTTTTTCATCTTTTCGAATAGTATAATGTTTTCCAGATTCATGAATTAAATATAGTAACTGGTCATTTTCATTTTTGAAGGTTTCGATTTCACCTTGACAATAAATAGGTCTCGAAGTTACAAGTAAAGTTCTCTTTGTTTCGTTTTGTATATTTTTATTGTCTTCAACTTTAAATTCTATAGTTTTTTCAATCGGTTTCTGAGGAACTGATGTTGAGTGTATCTCTCTTGCGTTTGTTTTAATAGTTGATTTTATTTCTTCCTTAGGATTTTTAACCTCGTTAGAGATAGGTAAGTTTGTTTGCTCTTTAATTTCAGTTTTTATACTATTCTTTTTAATTTCAGTTTTTGGAGTATTTGATTTACCAAAATACATAAAATAACCAGCTACACCAATAGTTGCTGAAATTAGGGCAAAAACTTTCCAATTATTGGAATTCTTTGAATTTAGATTCGCATCTTTTTTAGAATCCAATTTTGATTGCAAAGCGTTCCAAGCCGAAGGATCATAAGGTTCTTCATAATTTTCCAAACTTTGTTTGAATAAATCTTCAATATTTTTACTCATTGAACTGTTTTAGCAATTTTTTTATTAATAATTTTTTGTAAGTTCATTTTTGCTTTAGCAAAGTTAGATTTTGAAGTTCCTTCAGATATCCCCAATGCATCTGCAATTTCTTTGTGTGAATAATTTTCAAAAACAAACAAATTAAACACGGTTTTATAGGCAGGAGACAATTCATTTATAGCCTCAATTGCTACACTCGCTTTTAATTCGAATTCTTGTTCAAATTCTAAATTTTCAAGTGGGTCGTTGTAATCTTCTTTCGTATTAACATCATTTTCTTCGACCCAATTCAATCTTTTGTTTTTTCTTAAAGCATCTAATGCTGTATTTGCCATTATTCTTCGAATCCAGCCATCAAAAGATCCTGAAGATTCAAATGTGTTTAACTTGTCAAATACCTTTATAAAACCGTCTTGTAAGATTTCTTGAGCAGTATCTCTATCATTAGTATACCTGAGGCAAACGGCCAACATTTTACCATAATAGAGTTTAAATAAACGTTCCTGTGCAAGTCGGTCTTTATTTAAACACTTATTGATTATTTCTTCTAGTTCTATTTTTTTTTCCACGTTTCTTACATCCAAGACGACATAGGTTTTAGTTAGTTGCCTAAAAAAAACTATTTTTTTACAAATCTAAAGAAAATATGTAGTCTTTTTTTAAAACTTTTATTCCATTTGTTATAAATTTGTTCAATTAATTTAGAAATAAAATAAAACTCTAATATGAAAGTAACTGTTGTAGGTGCTGGTAATGTTGGTGCAACTTGCGCTGATGTCCTAGCACAAAGAGAGATTGCTAATGAAATCGTTTTGTTAGACATCAAAGAAGGTTTTGCTGAAGGAAAAGCATTGGATATTTGGCAAAAAGCTCCAATCAATTTGTATGATTCTAGAACAACTGGTTCAACGAATGATTATTCAAAAACGGCTAACTCTGATGTTGTTGTTATTACCTCAGGTTTACCAAGAAAACCAGGAATGTCTCGTGACGATCTAATCGCTACAAACGCTGGAATTGTGAAAACAGTTACAGATAACATTATTAAACATTCACCAAATGCAATATTAATTATTGTTTCTAATCCTTTGGATGTAATGACATATTGTGCTTATTTGAATGCTAAGATTGATTCAAGTAAAGTATTTGGTATGGCTGGTATTTTGGATACTGCTCGTTACAGAGCGTTTTTAGCTGAAGAGTTAAATGTGTCTCCAAAAGATATTCAGGCAGTATTAATGGGTGGACATGGTGATACTATGGTTCCGCTACCTCGTTATACAACTGTGTCTGGTATTCCTGTAACTGAATTAATAGACGCTGAAAAATTAAATGAGATCATTGAAAGAACTAAGTTTGGTGGAGGTGAAATCGTTAAATTGTTAGGTACTTCAGCTTGGTATGCTCCAGGTGCTGCAGCTGCACAAATGGTTGAAGCTGTTATCAGAGATCAAAAACGTATTTTCCCTGTTTGTGCTTGGTTACAAGGTGAGTATGGAATGAAAGATATTTATTTAGGTGTTCCTGTTGTATTAGGTAAAAACGGTATCGAGAAAATCATCGAATTACAATTGAACGACGATGAAAAAGCGTTACTTGAAGAATCTGCTAAAGCAGTAAAGTCTGTAATGGATGTATTAGATAATATGAATGTAAATGCTTAATAGCTATACAATCACAAAAAAAAGCGACTGTTTTTCAGTCGCTTTTTTTTTAGAAAAACTTTTTATTAAATAGAATTTTTTCCATTTCAGTTTGAATTTTTTTAGCTTCATTTTTTGCTTGATCAGCAAAATCTACCTTGTTTGAAGCATATATAATCGCTCTTGAAGAATTTACAAGTAAACCACAGTCCTTATTCCAACCATAATTACAAACATCTTCCAAGCTACCTCCTTGAGCACCCACTCCAGGAACTAAGAAGAAATGATCCGGAACAACTTTTCGTACTTCACCAATTTGTTCAGCTCTTGTTGCGCCAACAACATACATCAAATTTTCAGGAGTACCCCAAGAGGCTGTTTTTTCAAGTACCGATTTGAATAATTCTTTTCCTTCTTGATTTTTAATTGATTGAAAGTCTAAAGCTCCCTTGTTAGAAGTGAGCGCTAGAACAATAGCCCATTTGTCTTTAAATTCTAAAAATGGAGTGATGCTATCTTCTCCCATATAAGGAGCAATAGTAACAGAATCACAATTTAAGTATTCAAAAAATGTTTTAGCATAATAGGTGGAGGTATTACCAATATCACCTCGTTTAGCATCAGCTATCGTAAAAATGTTTTTGGGAATATAGTTTAATGTTTTTTCTAAAGATAGCCAACCTTTAACACCTAAACATTCATAAAATGCAATATTAGGTTTATATGCTACACAGTAGTCTTTAGTTGCATCAATAATCGCTTTGTTAAACTCAAATATAGGATCCTCTGTGTCTAGCAAATGAGCAGGGATTTTTTCTAAATCTGTGTCTAAACCTACACATAAAAAGGAACGTTTTTCTTTAATTTGTTGAATAAGCTCTTGTCTAGTCATAATCCTAAATTGAAAAGTATAAAAATAATAAAAAATGGAGCAAGTATTGGTTTTATTCTTAACTTCAAATTCGTTTAATACTTGAAAATTGATTGAAATGAAAGCAAAAAGAGCTTCTGAAACATTGGCAGTAACAACTCATGTAGTTCTTCCAAACGATACAAATCCACTTGGTAACTTATTTGGAGGACAATTACTAGCTTGGATGGATATTGTTGCAAGTATTTCAGCGCAAAGACATTGTAGGAGAGTAGTAGTTACAGCATCTGTAAACAATGTTTCTTTTCAAGAACCAATTTTAGGTTCATCAATAGTCACTTTAGAAAGTAAAGTTTCAAGAGCATTTAGCTCGTCTATGGAAGTTTTTGTCGATGTATTTATAGAAGATCAGGTTTCTGGAGCAAAAAGAAAGTGTAATGAAGCCATATATACATTCGTAGCAGTAGATCAACTTGGAGGTCCTATTCAAGTTCCTGAATTAATTCCTGAGACCGATGAGGAAAAAAGTAGATTTGATGGTGCGTTAAGAAGAAAACAGCTTAGTCTAATTTTAGCAGGAAAAATGAATCCGAAAGACGCCACTGAATTGAAGGCATTATTTTTTGAATAAAAAAAAGCTGCTCATTTAGAACAGCTTTTGTTAAATTATTAATGAGTCAAATTGTGTACTCTTCCCAACATACAGCTCGCATAACTTTTTAGTTGTAGTAACAAACCATTTTCTTCAGTTGCTTCTGGATATCCTAACTCATGAAGTTTTTCGATAATCTTTTCTCGATTGATATTTTCATAGCTGATGTCTATACAATCTGATTCGTTATCTACTTGTACCTTATAAACACCTTTTAATTTAGTAAGTTCATTTGTTATAGTTGTTGCACAACCGCCACACTTTAGGTTTGCAATGTAAATTTTCTCTTTTTTCATAAATTCAATCTTTGATATAAATAGATAAAGTTTTCTTCAAATTCTATATAATCAGATTAATGTAGAGCTAATATTGGTGTTTTACTTTCGAATGCAATTTGTTTGGAAACACTTTTGTGAAGTAGGTTTTCAAAAAAGTTATAAGTATGAGGGATTATCGCAATCAAGTCAGCTTCATTTTCACCTGCAAAATCAAGAATTCCATCGGGAATATTTTCACAACTAGCAATACTATTTGTATGTCTTATGTGATGAAAGTTTTTTTCAGCTTTCCAAACCTGAAGTTCCTCAATGTAAGCCGCAATAGGTTCTTTAGCTTCAATTGCATGAAACATCATTACTTTAGCATCAAACATTCTCGCTAATTCAAAAAGTGGTTGTAAAGTTTTCTTATTTGAAATTCCTTCATAATCAGTAGCAAAAACAATTTTATCCAATTTTTCGAATGTGAAATTTTCTGGAATTGCTAACACGGAAACATCTGATTTTCTAATAACAGTTGCCGTGACTGATCCGATAAAAAATTGACTTAAACCTGTTGCTCCCTTTGTTCCCATTATTATTAAATCGCAATTTAATTCTTGTGCTTTTGAAACGATTAAATCTCCAGCAAATCCAATTTCATTCTCTATTTCATAATTGAAATTTTCATTGTTAATATTAAGATTTTCAATTATTTTGGAAATTTGTTTCTCTACCATTTTTTTTTGAGATACTAAATCAGGATAAGTAGTAGATGAAATAAACTCAATAGATGAAGTCGGCATGTCAATCATAGGATGATCTACATGAAGTATGTAAAATTTAACATTCGAATTACGAAACAATTGAAATGCATATGAGATTGCATTTGAGGCATTCGAGGATAAATCAGTAGGGATTAAAATTTTTTTCATAAGTTATATTTTTATCAAAGCTAATCGTTTATAAAAAATATAACAGTGACAAATGTTACGAAAGAAAGTGATTTAAATCAACTTTAATTTTTTATTTATTTTTTCTTCTCTTTTGTCTCTTCTTTTTCTTTAATTGCAACAAAATGAGCAATCATTTTTTTCTTACCATTAGGGCTAATCCAATTCCCATTGCAACTAACTTCTCCAATACCAGCAAGAACTAATGTACCTGTAACTACATCACCGTCGTATTCAGTAAGCGTGATTTTTTTATCCGGATCTTCATTTTCGTTTTCACATGGTTTTAGTGTTGCTTTCAATATCATATCCTTGTTTAATTTTTTATTAAAATATGAACCTTCAAATTCGTAGATACATTCATCTTTTGAAATACTTAATTTTAAAATTAGTTCTGTTTTCAATGTGCCTATAGTTCCTGTATAACCAAAGGTGTTACTTTCTTGTGCAGCTGTAAAAAAACTAAAAAAAAGCATTGAAAATATAGTAGTAATGATTGTTTTCATGTTGTTGAATATTTAATTTTGATTTTATCAAATATAGAAATTCATTTTTATGTGATTGATAATTTCGGTTTAATTTTAAAGTTATTATAACTTGAATTAATCAACCTTTTGTAAATAAATAGATAGAAACTAGACAACTAAAAATTCCAATCGCTTTTAACCAAGTAATTTTTTCTTTGAATATAAAATATCCTACGACTAGACTTGCTAACACGCTTAATACATTAAGTAATGCAAGAACAGTTGAGTCAGGTAGGTCTATAACTTCATATGAGTGAATAAGATAGTATATGGAAAAATAGTTTGGAACTCCAAGTAAGATACCTGCTATTATGTTGTTTATAGTTACTTTTTCTTTGCTTTTAAATGATTTTATTATAAGAATAAGACACCCTATCACCCCAGCCAAACCTAATCCAAAAGCACTAAATAATGGAGATGAAATATGTTGTAGTTTAAAATTTTGAACATAGTTTAGTACAAAATCCAACAAGCCACAACCTATAAAAAGTATAATTAAAAGAATTTTATCATTGTTCTTTTTTTCTGTGTTTTGCTTTTCTTTGGATAGGAAAAAGATACCTGCTAAAGCAAGTAAGATAGCAGCTATTTTATAAATAGTTAGATCTTCATGGTAAATAATGATCATTAAAATCATTGAAAAAGCCATACTCATTTTTACAACCACGGTTGTTAATGATACTCCATTATTCTGAGAACTTTTACCCATCATGAAAAATAAGGATATAAATAAAGCTCCACAAATCACTGCCCAAACCATCCATTCTCGGTGTTCAAAAATATTTTTTGTTATTTGATTTCCGTAAAGTAATGTTCCACAGCTAAATGCAGCTAGATAGTTAAAGACTACAGCTTGAAAGGTATTTATATTGTACTTTGGAAATGATTTGAAAATGATAAAAATCCAAGTTACAGTGATTATGGCTATACTTATTGATATCATTTGAAATAGTGAAAAAGTTGATCTTTAGCGAATGTATATGTTTTTGCAGGAATTCCATTTATTTTTGGAGCTTTGACTCCATCTTCAAACTTATTTTGACTTTGAATAATTCTTGCTTCATCCCATAATCCATCTAACAAAAAGTGCTGTAGTGTACCGGAGCCCCCTTCGACAAAAACTGAACTTATTTCAAGTTCATATAAATAAGTTAAAATCGTTCGAGTGGTTATTTGGTTTAGTTTAACAAAAGAAACATTGCCAGATTCTTCGTTCTTAATTTTATTGATAATAACTGTTTTATCTCCATCTGTAAATACTTTTGAATCTTTAGGCATGTTTAAGTTACTATCAATAATTATCCGAAGCGGATTCAAACCTTTTACCTCTCGAACGGTTAAACTAGGGTTGTCGTGTTCTATTGTTTTCCATCCTACTAGGATTGCTTGCTCTTTACTGCGCCAATGATGAACGATGCTTTGAGTATCAGGATGACTAATCCAATTAATTTTACGTTCATTTTCTTCATCTCTGTTTACATCAATATAACCATCTTTGGTTTGTGCCCATTTTAAAATGACATATGGGCGTTTTTTGATCTGATAGGTGAAGAAACGTTTATTTAGTTTAATACATTCTTTTTCTAGAATTCCGACACTAACTTCAATACCAGAATTTTTCATTAATTCGATACTTTTTCCTGATACTAATGGATTTGGGTCTTTACAACCAATTACTACTCGTTTAAATTTATGTTTTAGAATCAAATCTACACAAGGAGGTGTTTTACCAGTATGAGCACAAGGCTCAAGACTTACATAAATGGTTGCTAGATTTAATCGATTTATAATTTCTGTTGGAACATTATTTACTGCATTTACTTCGGCATGAGGTCCTCCAAAAAATTGATGATAACCCTCTCCAATAATTTCTTCTTCTAAAACAATAATAGCACCAACCATTGGATTGGGTGACACATTGACACCTGCTAAACTTGCTAGGTCTAGACAACGTTGCATGTATAAATTATCCTTTTCAATTTGGTTCATGGTAACGTTAGTTTTGAGATAATTTTGTGATGAAGAGGAAATTGCTCCAAGAGATCGGATTGTTTAAATAATTCAAAATCTTCAAAATCAAATCCAGGGGATACAGAACAAGAGACAAGTGAATAAGAATCTTTCTCTAATACCGTTGATCCAAAAATAGTGTTTTTTGGAACTAGGTATTGGGGTATTTCACCTTCTGAAAAATTAATCCCCACTTTTTGTTCTTTGTAAATCCCTTGATCGTCAATGGAATGTACAATTAAAGGGCTGCCTGAATGGTAATACCACATTTCATCACTTTTAATTCTATGAAAATGAGAAACATCTTCAGATCTTAGTAAAAAGTAAATAACAGTTTTTAAATTTCTGGTACCATTTAAACATAATTCTGAAGAACGATAGGTTTCTTTGTAGAAACCGCCCTCTGGATGAGGTAACATGTCAAAATGGTTTATAATTTCTTGTATTTTATTATTCATCTAATGGTCCTAATTCAGTTTTTATATTTGGTTTTTTTGTCTTTGGTAAAAAATACCTAAAATCTAGAGCTACATAAGTTCCTGTTAAACTTCCATATAACAACTCTTTTGTGCTAATGTTTTGGTACATTGTAGCAACATCAAATATTGGTTTTAACGGAATTCTTCCGTTTGCTCCGATATAAAAATTACCATACTTTGTATTTCTGTATTCTATACCAGCATTTACATTGAATTCTAAAGCGAAGCTACTTCGCTTTCTTCCTTCCGCTTTAAAAAGAACATTATCTCCATATTTTATTTGGGAGGCTACATTGGATGGATTATGAACTATTGAAGCACCAAGTGATGTGTTTATGTAAAATAGTTCACTTATTTTTATAAATACTAATGCATTCATTGGAATATCATGACATATAAAAGAGAGTTCTTTTGTAGCCATGAAATTACTATCAAGTGTTGTGTAATTTACGTTATAGTTTCTTTTAATTTGTGCTAACCCCGTTTCAATAAATAAATTTTTCCATACAGGAAATCTTAATATTGCACCAAAAGATCTTCCTTGTTTTTGGTTAAACACACTTTGAAAAACTTCATTTTTCAAGTTTAATTGAGATGAACCAATAAAACCATCTTCAATTAAGGGTTTGAATTGAATTCCAAATGTGGTTTTATTATCTTGAGCAATCGTATATAGACTTGCAATAACAAAGATTATACTGAAAAAAATTGATTTTAACATTTATTTCCAGTTTGTTACGTATTCTATTGGTTTTCTGTGTTGTTTTGGCCATTCAATAGATGGGTAACCTAAATAAACTAAACCTAGGCACATATCTTTTTCTTCTAATTCCAGAAAATCATTCATTTCAGGGGTGTAAATCAATTTTGAAGTAGACCAGTAATATCCAATTCCATAAGCCGTTGCTGAAAGTGCCAAGTTATGAATAGCACAAGCTACAGCTTCAATCTCTTCAACTTCTCTTATTTTTTCAGTTTTATCACGCTTCATAGAAACAGCAATCACGACAGAGGCTTGTTTAGGTCTTGTAATTAATTTAATAAGTTTTGAATCTTTCTGTTCTGCTTTAGGTATATTTTTGAGATATAAAGCACTCATAAAATCTGCTAAAGATTCTCTTGATTCATCTGAATAAAAAACAGTAAATCTCCAGGGTTGTGTATTTCCATGTGTTGGTGCCCATATTGCATTGTTTAATAACATTTCAATTTGGTCCCTCTGAACTTTTCTTGTACTGTATTGTTCAGGGTAAATTGTTCTACGATTTCTAATTAGCTCAGTAACTTCAGATAAATTATATTTCATAACAAAATAATTTTAATTGATAATCAATGCCCTACCTTATTCGTATGCTCCGATCGTAGGGGGATTTGTTCTAGTTTTTCCTTCAATATCGTAAGGCAATGTAAGTAAAGGATCCCCATTTAAAAACAGGGGGGAACCTTGATCAGGGCGATAGTCATTATTAGTAATATCTTTAAAAAGAGGAGCTTTATTCCAAATGGTATTTCTAAAATTCGATCTAGCTGATGTGTTTTTGAGTTTTAATAGATTGTTAGAAAATGAATAGTTTATAGTTGCTTTTCCGCTAATTGTATCAAATAAAATTTCATCATCTTTGAAGCCATAAACAATACTATTATTGATTGTAATTTCAACCGGTGATACATAGGTTATTTTATTTGTTGGGTTGGTGTAATTATTTTTTATTGCTAATGCACCAGCATTTTTATCTGAGGATGCATAACCTAAAATATTGGAATGTGTTGCTTTGAAAGTAGCCCCTTGCAGAACAAAGACACCATAAGATCCATTTTTTGTTACTATAGAATTTTCCATTTCTACCCAAGGGTTTGAAAACAGAAACAAGCCATAGCTACTATTGTTTTGAATTATTGAATTTGAAATTTTTAAAGTTGGTTTTGATAATTTATTTTCAGAGCTGAATAGATGAATACCGACTGTTCCGTTTTTTATCAAAGTATAGTTAATCGTAGAAGGTAATGCTTCATGAAAATAAAGTCCATAAAACTGACCAGAAATATCTTTGTAGAAACTCTCTAATCGATCACCTTGAAATACAACAGGTTTGTCTTTTGTGCCTTGGATATCTATTTTTGATTTGTAAACATATAGTAATGCGTTTTTATGAAGATGAATTTTTGTGCCAGCATCAATTGTGAGGGTTCGAGCAGAATCAACAGCAGCATAATTCACTATTACATGAGGTTTATCGCTTTTCCAAAGTTCTTCTTTGAGAATCTCTTTATAGTGAAAATATGCGTCTTGTCCCCAAACCATCAAATGCATGTACTGATTTTTCCCATTTGTTTTTATACGAATGGAGTCCTCTATTACAACAGGTAGATTTTGCCCGTTTACGTTTAATTTAACATCTACAAAGACGAACATACTGTCTTCACCTTCAATCATATTGTTTGTAAATTTCGTGCCTGAAGCCCCATCTACATTAATTCTAAAAGGAGAGTTTTTACCACCCATTAATTCTATTTCTTCTAATTCAATTGTATTTACGTCGGGGTTAAATATTTTAAAATTTTTTGTAGTAGAACCTATTGTTGTAAAAACGGTATCGAAAACGAGGGTGTCGGTAGAAAAGGTGACATTAGATTTTGAAAATAATTCTGTTTTTTTACAATTTGAAAAGCTCAAAGTAATAGCTAAAATCAAAAAGTATAAGATAGTATTATGTTTCACAAACATCAAAACGAACAATATTAGTGTTTATTATGTTCTTTTTTAAACAATTTTAATGCACAAAGGTACAATCTTAAGTTTTTTAAATAGATATATCTCTAGTTTTTTAAATAAAAAGACTCTATATAATTCTAATAGATTGATACAAGTAACTGTTATACTCAGTATTTTTACACTTCAAAATTCAAGTATATGTTGAACAAAATAGTAAATGGTTTATTCTCTATGAGATTAATGGCCCTTGGTTTAATTATTTTTTTAGTTGCTATAGGTGCGGCTACTATAATAGAGTCCAAGTTTGACATTCAGACAGCTAAAATATTTATTTATAATGCGAAGTGGTTTGAAGGTTTATTATTTTATTTAATGATCAATCTGATTGCAAATATTTTTAGATTCAAAATGTTCCAACGTGAAAAAATGGCAATGCTTGCTTTTCACTTGTCATTTATTGTAATTATCATTGGTGCTGCTGTAACACGTTTTGTAAGTTATGAGGGATTAATGATGATTCGCGAAGGAGAAAAAAGTAATGTGATTTATTTACATGACCCTCACTTATGGTTTAGAATAAATGATGGTAAAATGCAATATGTATTAAATCGAAAAACATTTATGTCTGAACAAGCAAACAATCATTTTCAAGAGGAAGTTATATTCCCAGGTCATAAAACCCCGATTACTATAGAATATGTTAATTTCAGAAAAAAAATGGTTGATACCCTTTTGGTTGATCCTAAAATAAAAGGTTCTGTATTGGAAATCGTAACTGATGGAATGACATCCAATTATTTAACTGAAAATGGGTTTGTGATGGTTGGTGAAAATGCCCTTTCTTTTGCAAAAAAAGATGCTATGCCAGGGTTAGAAGTTTCGAGAGTGAATGGCAACTTGGTGATTCAAACCAAATTACCAGTTCGATTTTTACCTATGACTATGATGATGAAATATAGACAATCAGGTCAAAATCCACCTGATTCATTGTTTCAAAAAGTACCTACAGATACTTTAGTTCCTTTTTTACCTAGAACTTTGTATGTAGTTAATGGTCAACAATTTGTTTTTAAGAATGAAATCAAAAATGCAAAAATGACTAAAATGTCTTCAGGTAGGAAGGATAGAGGGTTGGATATTTTGACATTAAAAATTACAGATGGAAATAAGTCTAAATTGGTAGATTTAGTTGGCGGGTTTCAACAGATGCCAGAAAAAGCGGTGTTTAATTTTCAAGGTTTAACTTACGAAATGGAATATGGTTCGACTAAAAAAGAAATTCCTTTTTACATTGCTTGTAAAGACTTTAGATTAGAAAGATATCCTGGATCTAATACAGCTTCTTCATTTGAAAGCGATGTAACTATTCTTGATAATGCAAAAAAATATACGAGAAATCAAACGATTTTCATGAATCATGTAATGGATTATAACGGGTTTAGATTTTTCCAATCTGCTTATGATCCCGATGAAAAAGGAACGCGATTGAGTGTTAATCACGATGCTCTAGGTACAAATATAACCTATGTAGGGTATCTACTTATGTCGATCGGTATGATTATGTCATTATTTGCACCAATTGGAAGATTTAAAGAACTAGCTTCTAAAATAAGTGCTTCACACAGAAGAAATAATTTTCTCAAAATATTGATCGTTATTTTGGGATTAAGTACCAATATGAATTTACATGCCCAGCATGAAGGGCACAAACACGAAGGTCCTGTAGTGCATTTCATGTCAGAAGAACATAGTGATGAAGTTTCAACCCTTTTGGTTCAAGATTTACAAGGGAGAATTATTCCGATGCATACAAATTGTGACCAATTATTAAGAAAGATTTATGGTAAAAATAAATATGAAAATCACAATGCTGTTCAAACAGTAATGAGTATGCATATGTATCCTCCATATTGGGTTAATCAAAAAATAATATCCATACCACAAGCTGTTAGAGAACAATTGAAATTAGGCAAATTCGCGAGTTTTAAAGAATTAATGGATAAGGAAGGTCAATTTAAATGGATCAAATTATACAATATTGCTCATCAAAAGTTAGATTCTAGAAAAAATGAGTTTGATAAGAAAATAATCAAGCTTGTTGAACGCTTTGAGGTGACAGGTTCGATTTTTAGATGGGAGTTTATGAAAATTATTCCATTGAAAAGCGATCCAAATAATACATGGTATGTTCCGTTAAATATGGAATTAATGCAAAAAGATTCAACTTCTTCTATGTATGCTTTGAAGTATTTAAGTGCAGTTGATTCTGCTTCCAAGACAAACGCTTATGGGAATGCATCTGATTTGTTAAAAGGGTTTAAAAAATACCAGCGTGAAGCTGCAGGTAAAATAGCACCTTCAGAATCGCACGTTAATATGGAGGTTCGTTATAATAAAATGAATATTTTCAAAAACTCCATGTACTCTTATTTTGTTTTAGGTCTATTAATGTTGATTTTCTATTTTGTAAGAATTTTTATACAACCTAATGAAAGTACAGAAAAAACTTTTCGTAGAATTCTAATTCCTTTTACGATATTAATGGCCATCATTTTTATTTATCATGGTTCTGGAATAGGGATGAGATGGTACATAACAGGACATGCTCCATGGAGTAATGGTTATGAAGCCGTAATTTTTATCGCATGGATTTCAATGATTGCCGGTTTTGTATTTTCTAAAAAAAACGGCGCTGTGTTACCTGCTACTGCGATCTTAGCTTTTTTTATACTTTTTGTTACTGAATTAAATTTAATGGATCCCGAAATCACACCATTACAACCTGTTTTAAAATCATATTGGTTAATGATTCATGTTGCTATAATTACTGGTAGTTATGGTTTCTTGGGATTAGGAGCAATTTTAGGCTTCATAAATTTAGTGATGTATATTTTCAGAAGTTCTTCTAATGGAAAGCGTTTAACTTCACAAATAAATGAAATTACTGCAGTTTCAGAAATGACGATTACAATAGGATTATATATGCTTACAATAGGAACGTTTTTAGGAGGTGTTTGGGCAAATGAATCTTGGGGTAGATATTGGGGGTGGGATCCCAAAGAAACATGGGCACTTGTTTCTGTTTTAGTATATGCTGTTATTTTACATTTACGTTTTATTCCAGGTTTAAGCGGAAAGTATACTTTTAATTTAGTTAGTTTTTGGGGTTTTTCAGCTATAATTTTTACTTTTTTTGGTGTTAATTTTTATTTAGTTGGTTTACATTCATACGCTCAAGGAGAAGGTTTAGCGGAGATACCGAATTGGATTTTTTATACGATTGGAATTCTTGCAGCCTTTTCGATTTTTAGTTTTGTGAGATATAGAACGTACTCAAAAAAGTTACTTTAAGCTACTTTCGATAAAAAAAAAGCTGCCTTTCAAAAGGCAGCTTTTTTTAAATTGTATTTGTTGTTATATTTCCTCTTTTTCGTGTATAGGTCTTCTAAATACGATTTTATGATCAAAGACATCCATCACTATTGGTTCGTTAGTGTCAATTGTTCCACCCAAAATTGCTTTTGATAGTTCATTTAATACTTGTTTTTGAATCACGCGTTTCACAGGTCTTGCTCCAAATTGTGGATCAAATCCTACTTCAGCTATATGATCAAAGGCTTCGTCTGTTATTACAAGTTTAATGTCTTTTTCCATTAGCATTTCTTTGAGTTTATTGAATTGAATTTGTACAATTTGTCTAACATTGTTTTTAGTTAATGGAGTAAACATGATTGTTTCATCTATTCGATTTAGGAACTCAGGTCTGATTGTTTGTTTAAGTAATTCAGTAACTAATAGTTTTGCTTTTTCACCTGCAGCTTCTAATTCAACTTCTTTTTTACCTTCAAAGGTTTCTTGAATTAAGTGTGAACCTAAATTGGAAGTCATGATGATGATGGTGTTTTTAAAGTTTACCACACGCCCTTTGTTATCTGTTAGACGACCGTCATCAAGTACTTGAAGTAGTATGTTAAATACATCAGGGTGTGCTTTTTCTATTTCGTCTAATAAGATGATAGAATATGGTTTTCTTCTTACCGCTTCAGTTAATTGTCCACCTTCATCGTAACCAACATATCCGGGAGGCGCTCCTACTAATCTGCTTACAGAATGCTTTTCTTGATATTCGCTCATATCGATACGTGTCATAGCATTTTCATCATTGAATAAGTATTCAGCTAAGGCTTTTGCTAATTCTGTTTTACCAACACCTGTTGTACCAAGAAATATAAATGAACCAATTGGTCTTTTTGCATCTTGAAGACCTGCTCTTGAACGTCTTACTGCATCTGAAAGTGCTTCGATTGCTTCGTTTTGACCAACTACACGTTTGTTTAATTCATCCTCTAATCGTAATAATTTAGAACGTTCTGATTCCACCATTTTAGAAACTGGAATTCCTGTCCATTTTGAAACAACTTCAGCGATTTCTTCTACAGAAACTTCTTCTTTAATCATTTTAGAATTGGCTTGGATTTCAGCTAATTTAGCTTTATTCGTTTCCAGTAAATTCTCTGTTTCTTTAATTTTACCATAACGAATTTCAGCCACTTTACCATAATCACCTGAACGTTCTGCGTTATCAGCTTCAATTTTTAAGTTTTCGATATCTTCTTTTGATTTTTGAATAGCATCAATCACATCTCGTTCTGCTTTCCATTTTGCTAAAAAAGTATCTTTTTGTTGGTTTAAGTTTGCTAATTCTTTAGCTAAAATGTCTAGTTTTTTAACGTCATTTTCACGTAAGATTGCTGCTTTCTCAATCTCTAATTGCATGATCTTACGTTCTAATTCATCTAATTCCTCTGGTTTAGAGTTGATTTCCATGCGTATTTTAGAAGCAGCCTCATCAATTAAGTCAATTGCTTTATCTGGTAAATGTCTATCCGTGATATATCGTTGTGATAATTCAACTGCAGCAATAATCGCAGCGTCTTTGATGATTACTTTGTGGTGATTTTCATACTTGTCTTTAATACCACGCAAGATTGAAATAGCGTCTTCTGTAGATGGTTCATCAACTAATACGGTTTGAAAACGTCTTACCAATGCTTTGTCTTTTTCAAAGTATTTTTGGTACTCGTTCAAAGTCGTAGCACCAACTGCTCTCAATTCTCCTCTTGCTAAAGCTGGTTTTAAAATGTTTGCTGCATCCATCGCTCCATCACCACCACCAGCACCAACTAAGGTATGAATTTCATCTATAAATAGTATGATTTCTCCCTCTGCCTGAATCACTTCTTTTACAACAGCCTTAAGACGTTCTTCAAACTCTCCTTTGTATTTTGCGCCAGCAACTAAGGCACCCATATCTAAGGAGTATACTGTTTTAGATTTTAAATTTTCAGGAACATCACCCTGAATAATTCTATGTGCTAGACCCTCAGCTATGGCTGTTTTTCCTACCCCCGGTTCACCAATTAAAATTGGGTTGTTTTTAGTTCGACGAGTTAATATTTGTAATACTCTGCGTATTTCATCATCTCGACCGATCACTGGGTCTAATTTTCCAGATTCTGCTAATTGATTTAAGTTCTTAGCGTATTTTTCTAATGATTGGTAGTTACCATCCCCATTGTTTGAAGTCACTTTTTCTCCTTTTCTTAAGTCCATAATAATATCACTTACTAATTTAACGGTAAGTCCATTGTCTTTTAATAATTTGCCAATTGCATCGTTGTTTTCAATTAATGCTAGGAAGATCAATTCAATGGAAACAAATTCATCTCCGTAATTATTGGCTGTTTGTTGTGCTTTTACAAGCGATTGTTGTGCTAAGTTCGATAAATGTAATTGAGCACCTGTTACTTTTGGGTATCCTGAAACTATTCTATCCAAAACAGTAGTAAACATATTTTTATTTATGCCTGCTTTTTGAAATATATAAGTAGTTACATCTTGGTCGGCTTCGAGGATACCTTTCAGTATATGTCCAGTATCTAAGGTGCCATGTTGAAGCGTAGTTGCAAATGTTTGAGCATGTTGTATCGCTTCTTGTGATTTGATGGTAAACTTTTCGAAATTCATAATTCAACATTTTATTAGTTGAATATCTTTCTTCAATTTAAATACCAAATCGATAATTTAACAAAAATCGGAAAAATTGTCATGAAGAATGAGTTACGAACGACAATTTGTCTTAATGTATGTATAACGGTTGTTCAATTTTATATTTTTTTCCGTTACAATATACCCCTTCAATAAGACACATATGATAATCTGAAGGTCCTTCAATGATTTTACAATCAAACTTTTTTGAAGGATCTTTTGATGTAAATAGAGTTTGACCCCACCTGTTTTTTATTGTAATTTCATAGGATTGTACTGGGCAATCTGATAAAACGTTCAAAATAGTTCCGTTTTCTTTCTTGCTCTCTCTCGCTATTATTTTGGGAACTTCTATTTTACACGAATCTTTACATTCTTGACTGAATGAATTAAAAGAAAATATAAAAGATAAAAAAGTAAAAATTAATAACTTCATTGAGAAAGTATTATTAAAGTTCTATTTTCTCAAAGTCTACCTCATTCTTAGTTAAATACAATAATTTTTGAATTACACGATCGACAACTGCATCTGGGCAAGAAGCTCCAGAGGTCAGGATAATCGTAGCTTTATTGTCTTTGATTGGTAGTGTTTTGATAGATTCTGTTTTGCTGTGAATATCAAAACAAGAAACCTCTAAATTTTCTAAAATATTATCTTCAGAATTGATGAAATAACAAGGGAATTTAGGTTCTAATAATTCTACTAAATGGGTTGTGTTTGAACTGTTATATCCACCAACAACAATTGCAAAATCTGCTTCTTGTTCCAATAAACCATAGGTTGCAGATTGATTGTCATTGGTTGCATAACAAAGTGTATCACGAGTATCAGCAATATGATTTTTAATGACAGCTTCTCCGTATTTACGAATCATCGCTTCTCGTAAAAGTTCGGTGATTTCTTGAGTTTCTGTAGCCAACATCGTTGTTTGATTTACGACGCCGATTTTATTTAAATCTATTTCAGGATGAAAGTTGTTTGTGTATTTACCTTCAAAAAAGGTTAGTAGCTCTTCAGCACTTGTTTTACCTTCAATATAATCTACAATGACTTGTGCTTCTTTCAGGTTTTTTACTACTAATGCAGGTGCATTTTGCGATGCGTGAGAAAAGGTAGCACGTGTTTCTTCGTGGTCGTGTTTTCCGTGAATGATAATCGTATGTTTGTCTTCTCCTAATTTATCTGAACGGTTCCATACTTTTTCTACAAACGGACAAGTAGTATTATAAGATTGAACATCAACACCTATTTCGGTTAGTTTATTTTCGATTTCAACCGTTGTGCCAAAAGCAGGAATTATCACCACATCGTCTTTGGTAATATTTTCCCACGGAATTAATTGTTTTCCTTTCGTATCTTGTAAAAACTCAATCCCATAACTCTGTAAATCTTCGTTAACCCCCGGGTTGTGTATCATTTGACTTAAAAGGTAAATACGTTTTCCTGGATTTTCTTGTATCGCTTTGTACGAGATCTCAATCGCATTTTCAACACCATAGCAAAATCCAAAATGTCGAGCTATTAAAAAGTCAATCGAACCTAATGATAAGCGGGTAGGGGTAAAGTCTTTCTTGCGAGGGTCTTGTATTTTTCGTTGCGCTTTAACCTTGCTAATAATTGGTGATTGGTAATATTCAGGGATTTCGAATTTTTTCATAGTATTGTTTGTTTACGCTTGCATTTGAATATCAACTAAATTGGCATAAATTCCATTTTCAATGTTCATCAAAGATTGGTGAGTTCCGATTTCTGCCACTTTTCCTTGATCAAGTACATAAATACGGTCTGCATTCTTAATAGTAGAAAGTCTATGTGCAATCACAATCGAAGTTCTCCCCTCCATTAATGTGACTAATGCTTCTTGTACTAATTTTTCAGATTCAGAATCCAATGCAGATGTAGCTTCATCAAGGATTAAGATTCTCGGATTTTTCAACAAGGCTCTAGCAATGGCAATACGTTGTTTTTGTCCTCCTGAAAGTTGTATTCCTCGGTCACCTACTTGTGTTTCAAATTTTTCAGGGAAACCATTGATAAATTCTAAAGCGTTTGCTTTTTGAGCTGCAACGTGTATCTCTTCTTTACTCGCATAAGGATTTCCAAAGGCGATATTTTCTTCTATACTTCCAGCAAACAGTATTACTTCTTGCGGAACGATTGCAATATGCGAGCGTAAATGTTCAATTTCAATTTCTTGAGCATCAATTCCGTCAAATAAAATTTTCCCTAATGTTGGGTCATAGTAACGTAATAATAGGGAAGTAATTGTTGATTTACCAGCTCCAGATGAACCTACTAACGCAATGGTTTCGTTTTTATTTGTCTCAATGTTAATTGACTTCAATACCTCTACATCCTTACGTTGTGGATAGGCAAAACGAACATTTTGAAAGGTAATATTTCCTGTAATTGTAGGCTTGTTTGTACCAGTCAATAATTCTTTTTCGTTTTTCGTTTCTATAATATTCATCAAGTTTTCTGTAGAACCAATCGCTTTTTGTAAAGAGGCATACAATTCTGGTATAGATCCGATCGATGCTCCCATCATGATCGTATACAAAATAAACGAATAAAAGTTTTTTGTAGAAAGTTCAGGATGATCTCCTTGTGTCATCAATAATCCTTGCCAAATAATAAATACAATCGCTCCAAACAAACAGAAAACAATGAAGGATACAAATAAACCTCTCCACAATCCTGCTTTCACATTTAATTTTTGGATACGGTCGATCACTTCTTTGTATTTTCCTAATGCTAATAACTCGTTAGTGAATGATTTTACATTCGTGATACCCGTTAAATTTTCTTCTAAAATTACATTAGATGCTGCTGCTTCATCTTGAGCTGTTTTGGATAGTTTTCGAATAAATCGACCGAAAAATACAGCGATAATTGCCATAACAGGAACGGTTGCTAACATGATAAGTGAAAGCTTCCAAGAAAGAATCGCTAGGAAAATTATTCCACCAACGACGATTACTATTTGTCTAAAAAATTCAGCGATTGTCGTTCTAAGCGTTTCTTGTATTTGAGTAATGTCAGACGAAATGCGAGATGTTAATTCTCCGACTTTATTCTGGTTAAAGAAATCCATCGGCATGTAAATTAATTTTGAAAAAGCATCGTATCGAATATCTTTCAATACACTTTCTGTAACATTAGTAAATAATACTACTCTGAAATAAGAAAATAATGCTTGAAAACCGAATAACAAAAATAGAGCAAATGCAACTTCATTCACATTGTCATAGTTGATTAAACCAACAACCTCTTTAGTATTTTGCATGTTTGCAGTAGAAGTTCCTAACAAATTACCCATTAAAAATGGAAAGAATAATCCAGCGCTCGTTGATAAAACCAAAAAGATCCAACCAATAATGAAAGAGGTTCTGTAGGGTTTTAAATAGATGAATATATTTTGGGCTTTGCGAATAGATTCTTTGCTTAGTTTAATTCGCTGAGTTTTTTCTTTTTTTGGTCGTAACATTTGTATTACTTTTGTAGAGTACAAATTTAGTCCATTGTTGCGAAGTATAAATCTTTTTAGAGATTTTTACATAAATTCTTGTAAAAACCAAATAATGTTTTAACTTTGCACACTCAAAATTTAAGTAGAACAAGATTTAAAGGCTATATACCATGAAAAGAACGTTTCAACCTTCGGTAAGAAAAAGAAAAAATAAGCACGGATTCCGCGAGCGTATGGCGACTAAAAACGGACGTAAAGTGTTAGCGGCTCGTCGTCGTAAAGGAAGAAAGAAATTAACAGTTTCTGATGAAGGATTCCACAAAAGATAATACGTTTCTTTTTTGAAAAACATTGAAGGGTTGCCAACTGGTAGCCCTTTTTTTGTATATTCGAATTGTAATTCCAATTGACATACTTTAGTGAAAGTTTCTTTTTTTAAATACCAAGGTACTGGAAATGATTTCGTCATGGTTGATAATCGTGATGGCAAATATGATGACTTAAACATTGAACATATTCAATTAATTTGTAATCGAAAATTCGGAGTAGGGGCAGATGGCTTAATTAAACTAAATCAAAAAAAAGGATTTGATTTTGAAATGGATTACTATAATTCAGATGGGTCGAAAAGTTTTTGTGGCAACGGTGCTCGATGTTCAATTGCTTTTGCGTATCAACTAGGTTTAAGAGCCAAAGAGTTTTTGTTTGATGCTATCGATGGAATGCATTACGCTTCGATTGACGAAGAAGGAATTGTGAGTCTCAAGATGAATGATGTTTCAGAAATAGTTAGAAACGGAAACGACTTTTATACGTATACAGGTTCGCCACATTATGTTCGTTTCGTTAAAGAAGTAGATAAAACAGATGTGCTTAATGAAGGAAAATCCATCCGGTTTTCAGAAAAATATAAGCAAGAAGGGGTAAATGTAAATTTTGTAGAAGAAAAAGAAAATTATTTTTTTGTACGAACTTATGAAAGAGGGGTAGAAGATGAAACGCTTTCTTGTGGAACAGGAGTAACGGCTTGTGCATTAGTTATAGCCAATAATAAAGAGCTAGAAGGACGATTCGAAATACCAATCAAAACACTTGGTGGTAATTTATCGATAAAAGCAAAAAAAGAATATAAAGTATACTCCGAGGTTTATTTAATCGGTCCTGCTAAATTTGTGTTTGAGGGTGAAATACATGTCTAATTATAACATAAAACATATTGTAGATATAGATAAAGTACAATTGAAGAAAGGTACTTTTTTATGGGCGTTTCATGTAGATAAAATTCCACCACATGTGGGAATTTCAATTGATGGTTTTTATTTTAGTATGAAAGCATCGGAATGTGATTTTAATTTAGATGTAGAGACTGTTTATCAGGTAGTTCATCGTAAAAAAATCCCTTCTTTTTTAGTTTCTATTCTCCATACTCAGAATTTAGATCAGTTAAAAATGATATTTAAGCAGTATGGCAACAAAATAAAAAAAGGCGAATCTTGTATGACACCTGTTATACAATTTTTGGAAGAAAACGAACAATTCCTTTTGGAGGAATTGTTAGAGAGTTTAACTCAGTCTAATCGTATTGAGTCCGTTATGGGGCTTCACTTACCAAAAGAATTTGAACAAGTCCCTTTTTATACACATGAAGACGTACAGTCACATATAGCTCAATTGAAGAATGTTAAAAGGTAAAAAGGTTTACTTAAGAGCAATTGAACCGGGTGATGCTTTTACAGTGATGACTTGGGAAAATAATCCTGATAATTGGAGAGTTAGCGGTACGGAAGCACCTTATTCATTACATGGAATAACAGAGTATATTAATAGTATTCAGTCTTTCCGTCAATCTGGTGAGTTGCGTTTAATGATATGTTTAATCGAAAATGATAAGTCTGTAGGTACTCTAGACTTATTTGAAGCAAATTTTAAGCATGGTAGAGCGGGAGTAGGTATATTAATTGCAGCAGATGAGGATAAAATGCAAGGATATGCCTCTGAAAGTTTATCTTTGTTGGCTGAATATGCATCAAACTCATTAGATTTTTGGAATTTAACAGCTAATGTATTGGAAGATAATGTTTCTAGTATAATGCTGTTTGAGAAGTGTGGTTATGAGTTAGTTGGTGTTCGTAAGAGTTGGTTTAAAGATAGAGAAAATAGAATAAATGAACGAATTTATCAATTATGTCTAAAAAAGTAATTTTTATATCAATTGCAATAGTAGGTATTGCAGGATTCGTATTTTTAGGTCCAAAATTAAATGTTTTTCTAGCAGGAAGAACAACAACCGTAAATGTACAATCACAAGCTTTTCTTTTTGATGCAAAGCAAGGTTTAAAAGGATTATCGATAAAACTTTATAATGAAGGAATCATAAAGGATAAAGAAGATCTATTAAAAGTTGGAGAATATAAAGGTTTAGATGAAAATCGTTTGGCATCAGGAAAGTATATCATAGAACCAGGAACAACTTTTCGTACTTTATTAAACGGGTTTACTAAAAACAGTGCTGGTAATGGTAACGCAGAAGTGGAAGTAGATGTTACTTTTAATAATTGTAGAGATATATATCAATTAGCGGGAAAAGTTTCGAAATTAATTCTTGCCGATAGTGCAGCTATAGTAAATGCTATAGAATCGAGTGATTTACAAAACAGAACTAAATTGAATGATGAAACAATCCCTTCGTTGTTTTTACCAAATACGTACAAAATGTTTTATGATACTCCTGCAGATGCATTTGTAGCACGTATGGAAAAACAATATATTGCTTTCTGGAATGAGGATAGAATGGCAAAATTGAAAAAAGTAGGTTTTGACAATCCGAGCGAGGCGGTTACATTAGCAAGTATTGTATACTCAGAACAGTCTAAGAATGAAGAAGAATGGCCCATCATCGCTGGTTTATATTTGAATCGCTTAAATGATGGAATGAAATTACAATCAGATCCAACATTTAAATTTTGTTGGGGAGACGAATTACAAGGAGTTCAACGATTGACATACGAGCACAGAGAAAGAGATTGCCCTTACAATACATATATTTACAAAGGTTTACCTCCAGGTCCAATTTGTATTCCTCCGATTGAAGTTGTTGAAGCGGTGTTGAATCCAGATATTAACGAATTTTTATACATGTGTGCTAAACCTGATTATACTGGCAAACATGATTTTGAAAAGTCTTATGCTTCTCACAAAAAAAATGCTGATAAATTTTCATCTTGGATTTCAAAACAATAAGAAAAATGGAATTTATTGATGAAAAATTAGATGCATATGTTTGTCTGCATACAACTAATGAAGATGAACTTTTAAAAGAGTTAAATCGTCAAACTCATTTGAAAATTCTTCAACCACGAATGTTGAGTGGGCATTTTCAAGGAAGATTTTTAAGTATGATATCTAAAATGATTCAACCAAAATCTATTTTAGAAATTGGAACTTATACAGGTTATTCCGCATTGTGTTTGGCGGAAGGGTTAAAAAAAGACGGAAAATTACTCACGATTGATAAAAATGCGGAATTAGAAGAGTTTGTAGGAAACTTCTTTCAGAAATCTGCGTATAGTGAACAGATTGAATATATTATCGCTGATGCGATGCAATATATTCCGACAATTGATCAACAATTTGATCTGGTTTTTATTGATGCTGACAAAGGAAACTATTTAAATTACTATCAATTAGTTATTGAAATGATACCTTCTGGAGGTTATATTTTAGCAGATAATGTGTTGTGGTCTGGAAAGGTAATTGATGAAAAATCAAAGAACGATAAAGATACAAATGCAATATTAGAGTTTAATCAGTTTGTTATGAATGATCATCGTGTAGAAAATGTATTGTTACCGATTCGTGACGGATTATTCTTGATAAGGAAAAAATAATTATTGAATGAAGGAAATCAGTTATTTAAAGTCTAAGTTTTTTCAATGGTTTGCACTGTTGATTTTTTTGCTTGGAACTAATATGATTTCATTTACTCAAACTCAAGCTTTAAACTCAAATCACACTTATACTGTTAGGACAATAGTATATAATACTTTAGTGATGAGTAATTCTAAGATTTTACTTAAAAATACGTTGTTAGGAATTAAAGTATCAATCCATAAAGGAAGTGAAAAAGGTGAAATAATTTATGCAGAAATTCAACAAGCTAAAACAAATGTTAAAGGTAATCTTCAAATTGAAATAGGAGTTAGTTACGTTGTACATGGAAAATATTCTAATTTCGATCCAACAGGAGGGCCTTATTTTATAAGGTTAGATATTGATCCTAAGGGAGGTACGGATTATAATATAAACATTACTAGGCCATTTGTAAACAGCGCTAAAGGTATACAAACTAATTTTAAGTTTGCCATGGGTAACAAAGTCATTCAAAAAAGATATGTAGGTGAAATTTGGGGTGGAGGAATAATTTTCCATTTGAACAAAGATTCTCTAGGAAATGATCACGGTTTGATCGCTAGTCTTCATGATTTAAGCAAAAATGCACGTTGGGGATTAAATGGTATTGATTTTTTTGGTTTTAAGAATGCATCAGTAGGGAAAGATAATACAAAAGCAATGATGACGAATGGTGCTGAACCAGGAACAGCTGCATATTTGTGTAACAAATATTCCCATGATGGATTTAAAGATTGGTATTTACCGGCTATAAAAGAAATGATAATGTTGTATGAAGTAAGAGGGTTGATAGATGATATTCTAGATAAGGATAAGAGCGATAAAACAAAAGGTTTGGAAAACAAACAATACTGGACTTCTACAGGGTACTCCGCATCTACCTCTTGGTTTTTTAGTTTTTATAATGGAGGTGCAACTAATTATGGTAAAAACTTTGTTTTCAATGTAAGAGCAATACGAGCTTTTTAATTAAAGTTTTACGAAAAAATGTACATTTTTTGAGGTTGTATTTTTCGATTTATCAAAAATTGTAATCATTAAACTTAATTTTTTAATTTGTCCTTTGGTTCCACTAAATGTAAATGTATTCTTATAAGTATAATCGGAACCATTTATATCTCTATCTTCTGAAGCAAATTCTGTTCCGTAGATATCTTTAATAGATAAAATCGATTTCGATAATGTGTTTTCATCATGAGCTTTGTATTTTATTTCATATTCCGAATTAGTAGATTCTAGTGTATCTTCTTCGTTGGGAGTATATACTTCAATGGTTGGCGGAAGATTGTCTTGATTTTTTTTGCAAGAAATAAACAAAAAAGTAGAAATTAAAATAGATAAATAAATGACATTATACTTCATAGAGTAAAGATATGAATATTTGATTCATTTTTGTTTAATGTGAGTATTAAGGCTTAAATTTGGTTACATTTGGTATGTTATTATTAACATGTAAATCTTTATAGAAATATTAAACAAAGAATAAAAAAATCGTTTATAATGAAAAATCGTTCAGTCCTTATTTTTTTAGTAACACTCGTTTTATTGAGTTTTACATGGGTTACATGTGCTTCGAATGAAATGAAAAAAGTGAAACTTGAAAAAAAGAAAAGTATTTTAAGCCAACCTGAGCCTTTAATAGATTCTGAAATTTTATCAGAAGCAACCCCTGAGGAACTAGGGATTGATGGATCGATATTGTCAGAAATAGATGAAATTGCATTGAAAGGAATTGAACAGAAAGCATATCCAGGCTGTCAGATTTTAGTTGCCATAGATGGTAAAATCATTTACAGAAAATCCTTTGGAAATACCATGTATGAAGGGGGGGAACCAGTTAGAAACGATCATATATATGATATCGCTTCTGTTACTAAAATAGCTTCTTCTACACTTGCATTGATGAGATTACAGACTTTAAATCAATTTTCACTTAATAAAAAATTAAAAGATTATATTCCAGAGTTGGTAGATGAATCATTCGGAAATGTTTCATTAAGAGATATGATGGCTCATAGAGCAGGATTTACAGCATGGATTCCTTTTTACAAAAAGACTTTAGAGAATGGTTCTTTGAGTCAAAAATATTATAGAACTCAAAAAGAACCTGGATTTGATTTACAAGTAGCAAAAGATTTGTGGATTAGAAATGACTATGCAGATACTATATACAAAAGAATCATTAATTCAGGAATCACACCTGGAAATCATTACGAATATTCTGATTTAGGGTATTATTTTGTAAAGAAAATTATTGAAAAACAATCAGGTAAAAGAAATGATGTTTTTGTTACAGATGAAATATACAAGGCTTTAGGGTTAAAAAATATTGGTTACTTCCCTCAAGATTTTGCACCATTGGGAAGAATTATACCTACTGAAAATGACCAAGCTTTTAGAAAACAACTAGTTCATGGTTATGTCCATGATCCAGGTGCGGCTATGTTAGGAGGAGCAGGAGGACATGCTGGTTTGTTTGCAAATTCGACTGATTTAGCAGCCATCATGCAGCTTTTTTTAAATAGAGGAAGGGTTGGAAATAAGGAGCTACTTTCTCCAGATGTAGTTGATGAATACACCAAAGTACAAGTGGCAGGTAATAGGAGAGGTGCAGGATTTGATAAGCCCAATTTAAGTAGAAAAAATGGACCTTGTTGTGATGAAGCATCTGCATCTAGTTATGGACATTCTGGTTTTACGGGAACATTAACCTGGGCTGATCCAGAATACAAAATAAACTATGTGTTTTTATCAAATAGAGTACATCCGAATGCGGATATTAATAAATTAGCAAAATTGGGAATAAGAACAGATGTTCAAAAAGTAATTTACAAAGCTGTATTTCAAAGAAAACAAAAATAAAAATTGAGTGTTCTTACAATAAAAAAAGAATGAAAATAGGGATCGTTTTATATCCAACTTTTGGAGGAAGTGGGGTCGTAGCTACAGAATTAGGAAAAGCATTGGCTCTAAAAGGTCACCAAATACATTTTATTACCTATTCTCAACCAGTTAGATTGGGAAGTTTCAGGGAGAATATTTTTTACCATGAAGTCTCTGTCTCAGACTACCCTTTATTTGATTTTCAACCTTATGAAACAGTATTGACATCCAAGATTGTAGATGTTGTAAAGTATGAAAAACTTGATTTATTACATGTTCATTATGCAATTCCGCATGCCTCTGCTGCTTTTATGGCAAAAGAGATCCTTAAGTCTCAGGGAATAAAAATTCCATTTATAACAACACTTCATGGTACTGATATTACTTTGGTAGGTAAAGATCCTTCATTTGAACCAGTGATTACTTTTTGTTTAAATCAATCTGATGCTATAACTACAGTTTCAGAAAGTCTAAAACAAGATACTTACAAACATTTTGAAACAAATCGTGAAATTCACGTTATACCTAATTTTATCATTCCTTTTGATGAAATTCCTAAAGTAGATGCTGTAAAAAGAGCTGTTTATGCGAATGAAAGTGAACCAATCATATGTCATATTTCAAATTTTAGACCTGTTAAAAGAGTAGAAGATGTTGTATCTGTATTTGCAAAAATAAATGCGCAAAAACCATCTAAATTATTACTTGCAGGTGACGGTCCAGATCGCGTTTTAGCAGAGAGAATGGCCAGAGATTTAGGGATTTGTAATCGCGTTATTTTTGTTGGTAAAGTCCGAGATACTTCACCTGTTTTGCAAATAAGTGATTTGTTTTTATTAACATCAGAGACTGAAAGTTTTGGGCTTGCAGCTCTTGAAGCTATGGCTTCAGGTGTACCCGTAATTTCTTCAAATACAGGAGGAATTCCTGAAGTAAATAAAAACGGTTTCTCAGGTTATTTATCTAATGTAGGGGATGTGGATGATATGGCAAAAAATGCTCTCAGAATAATTTCATTTGAAAGTACATTGGCTTTATTTAAAAAACAAGCATGGGAACATTCTAAACATTTTTCTCTTGAAAACATTTTACCTATGTATGAGTCTTTGTATAAGGAAGTTTTGAATTCAATCTGATTTTTATTTAGATTTAATCTAAATTAATAAGTGAAATTATTTGTTAATAGAACAACTTTTAATATTTTTGTTTGGAACAATTCTAAATAAGCATGGAGACAGCGAAATTACCTAATCAGCAATTGCCTCAATGGATGAAAGAGAATCAATATATGATTTGTTGTGGTAAAAAAGATTGTTGCAAGAAATACAAAAAGAAAGGCAATCATTGTAAAAAGTGTCCAAAATTATAAATGATGGCAAAGAGTAAGAAGGAAAGAATTAACGTTGTTTATTCAACGAATCCGAATTATCAATACGAAGAGGAACAAGATGATATTCAAGAAACACTTCCTAATAATCAGCAGGTTTTATATGTTTCGATTGATAAAAAACAACGAGCGGGTAAGGAAGTGACTTTAATTGAAGGCTTTGTAGGTCTAGAAGATGATTTAAAAGAACTCGGCAAATTGCTGAAATCTAAATGTGGAGTAGGAGGAACCGTAAAAGATGGAGAAATATTGATTCAAGGAAATTTTAGAGATAAAATTATTGAGATCTTACAGAAAGAAAAATTCGGTGTAAAACGAAAAGGAGGTTAATGAAATACGTAATCGTTGGAATTGGGACTGATGTTGGTAAGACAGTAGTTTCAGCAATTTTAACAAAAGCATTAGGCGCATATTATTGGAAACCTGTACAGTCAGGAGATTTACATTTTTCGGATACAGATAAGGTACAAACTTATGTTGGAGATTCATTTCGAAAGATTCAAGAAAGATGGAGGTTAAATACGCCAGTATCTCCCCATTATGCTGCAGAAATTGATGAGGTAAACATCATGGATACTGACTTTGTTATACCCAATGTTACTCCTTTAATTATAGAAGGTGCAGGAGGTTTAATGGTTCCACTTAACAATGAAGGGCTCTTGTATCTTGATTTATTAGAAAAGTGGAAACTACCTGTTGTTTTAGTTTCTAGACATTACTTAGGAAGTATAAATCATACCCTGATGTCTATTGAATCCTTGAAAAATCGAAAAATAGAAATTGCTAAAGTTGTTTTTAATGGTGATGAAAATATCGCTACTGAAAAAATAATTAAAAGTCTACATCCTGATTTAGATTATTTACGAATTAGTCATTTAACAGATTTAAATCAAGAAAGTATAGCACATGAGTCAAAGAAAATTAAAGGTTCTTTTTAGAACCTTTTGATTCTTGAATGACAATAGGGAATCCCTCCGTTTTTCTGGTAATATTGTTGATGGTAGGTTTCAGCTGGCCAAAAATGAGTTGCTTCACGTAATTGTGTGGCTACTTTATACCCTTTATTTTTTAATTGCTGAATAAGTTTTTCTGTAATTTCTCTCTGTGTATCATTTTTATAAAAAACAACAGATAAATATTGTTCTCCGATATCGTTTCCTTGTCCATTTACTTGTGTAGGATCATGAATTTCAAAGAATAATTTCGCTAAAGTTTCATAATCCGTTTCATTAGGATTAAAAGTAACACGCATCGCCTCGATGTGTCCAGTTGTATGGTTACAAACCTCTCTATAGGTTGGGTTTGATTTATGTCCTCCAATATAACCTACTTCTGTTTTCTTTACTCCTTGCGCTTTTTGAAAATAATATTCTACACCCCAGAAACATCCACCGGCAAAAATGGCTTCTTCTAATTGAATATCTTTTTTTACATTTTCCTTAGGTATAAATTCCATTGAAATTGAGTTAACGCAATGTCTAGTGTTTTTATCGGTAAACCCTTCTCCATAAAAAACATGACCTAAATGACCGTTACAATTGGCACATAAAATTTCAGTCCTTCTTCCATCTGCATCTAATTTTTTGGAAACTTTACCTGGAATTTCTTGGTCAAAACTTGGCCATCCACATCCTGAATGAAATTTACTATCTGATTTATACAATTCATTTCCACATTGTTTACAGACATAAACTCCCTCATTAAACAAATCAGTATATTCTCCCGTAAAAGGCATTTCTGTTCCTTTGTAAATAATTACTCTTTCTTCTTCTGGGGTTAATTTTTTCATGTTATTATTACTTTTTAGATTTGATTGTTCTTTATGTTGACTGCACCCTGTTAAAGGTGAAATGAATAACACTAGTGTAAACAAAAATAAAATCTTTTTAGTTTTCATATCGTTCATTTTTTAAATAAACAATTAAGATCTGTTTTTTGTGGTGAAAAATAAAATATATCTATCATTTTAACACTTATTGACACTTTTTCGCCATATTTGAAAAAGTTCAATTGAATATGAAGGTTTTTGTTATTACCATTTTCAGTTTATATTTTTTACCTCTATTCGGTCAATATGAATTGAATTGGAAGTTTTTACACCCAATCAAAAAAGAATGGATTGATGCAGGTACTTTTGGATCTGTACAGGAAAAGTTGATCAATGCAGGGGAATTACCAGACCCTTTTTGGGGTTTAAACGAATCAAAATTTGATTGGATTGAAAATCATGAATGGGAGTTTACGTCAATATTTGAGATAGATTCATTTTTATATACCAAAAATAGAATTGAACTTATTTTACCTTGTGTCGATACATATGCAAAATTGTTTCTGAATGACAGTTTAATACTTGAAACTTCAAATGCATTTTTACCATATCAAATTCAAATAAAAGACTTGGTTAAAAAAGGAAAGAATACTCTTTATGTAATATTTACACCTCCAACAATCAAACATAGTTTAACAGCAATTGAAAAAGGAATTTATTATCCAGCTCCAAATGATGTAGGCAAAGTTCAAGTTGCGCCATTAGTTCGGAAGCCGCAGTACCAATTTGGTTGGGATTGGACAATGAGAATGAACACTATCGGGTTTTTAAAACCGGTAAAACTTCAAAGCTATGATCAGTTCAAAATGAAATCAGCTTTAGTTGAACTAGTTGAATTAAAATCAGATACTGCTTTGATGGGGTTGAAGCTGAATCTTTCTGAAAATATATCGGGCAAATATATTTTAGAGAGTAAATATATTGGTAATTTACAAGAAATAGAGATACAGAATGGAGAGTTGGATTTTTCGTTTGAAATACCAAATCCCTTGTTATGGTGGCCAAGAGGACAGGGCGAACAAAATATGTATGAGGATAAATTAGTTTTAAAAACTAATTATGGCAAGGTCATTGATTCAATAGATATTCAATTTGGAATACGAAAAAGCGAATTAATACAAGAAAAAGATAGTGTAGGTACTTCTTATTATTTTAAAATAAATGAACGACCAATTTTTTGCAAAGGTGCTAATTTGATTCCTATGGATGTATTTCCATCCAGGGTTACAAATGATAAAATTGAATCATTAGTTCAACAAATGGTTGCTTCAAATTTTAATATTGTTCGTGTATGGGGAGGAGGTTACTATCCAGAAGATTATTTTTATGAACTCTGTGATAAATATGGTATTATGGTCTGGCAAGATTGTATGTTTGCATGTGCCATGTATCCAAGTGATGCTGTTTTCATTGATAATGTAAAAAAAGAATTAGCATATCAAATTCCGAGAATTGCTGCTCATCCCTGTGTGATTCAATTTAACGGAAATAATGAAGTAGATGTTGCGTGGAAATATTGGGGGGTTCAAGATAAATTTAAAATCAATGAGGAGAATCAAAAACACATTTTGAATGATTATCAAATACTGTTTAAAAAAGAAATTCCAGAATTAATACGTTCAATAACTTCAGTTCCATATATTCATACTTCACCATTAGGACACTGGGTAAATGCTGATGATTTTCCAAATGGAACACAACACTATTGGGGTGTTTGGCATGGTAAGGATCCGATTGAAGATTTTGGGAAGAAGTCGGGTAGATTTAATGCAGAATATGGCTTTCAATCTTTTCCTGAGTACAGTACCCTTAAATCATTTAGTAATTATCAAGATTGGAACTTGAATTCTGAAGTGATGAAATCACATCAAAAAAGTTATGTAGGAAATGGAATGATTAAAAAACATGCGGATATATTATACGGTAAAATTAACCGATTCGATGATTTTGTGTATTACTCTCAGTTAACTCAAGCTAAGGCTGTAGGCATTGCAATCAGTGCTCATCGTTTATTGTCTCCAATTTGTATGGGTACAATTTATTGGCAATTAAACGATTGTTGGCCAGCACCAACTTGGTCGAGTATCGATTATTTTGGAAACTGGAAAGCGTTACAATACAGAGCAAAAGAGGATTACAGAGATGTTACAGTACTTGAAAACACTCAAAGTATCGGAAAAGAAACCTATTTTTTAGTTTCAGATTCACCAGATACAATAACTACGAATTTGAAGTATGAGGTTTTCAATCTTAGTGGTAAAAAAATAGCATCTGAAATAAAAAAAATTAATGTGTACAATGGGATTAAGTATCCGATATTTAAGCAGAATATCACTCCTCTTTTTATGAAGTCAAATTATTTAGTTCGATTTGAGTGGAAAGATTTGAAAGGTAATATTTGCAGAAGAGAATTTACTCACATTGGAAACAAGAATCTTTATAAAAAAGCGTTGCGATCCCAATTTAATGTGGAAATTACTAGTGTAGATACTCTTAAAAAAATAGCAGTTCTTAAAATTAAAAGTGCTGCATTTTTAAATGATTTTTGGATTACTTCTTCTATAAAAGAAATTTATTTCGAAGATAATTTTGTCCCTATTTTACCAGGAGTGAGAGAAATCAAATTTCATTTTAATACAATTCCAATGGTTAAAGACTTACTCTTTAAATGGAGATAATTTTGTTTTGCACACTATTTTAGTTTTTGTTGCGTTTATTTTTTAACGATCAAAAATTAAAATGCTATGGAACTTACTTTATATCATTTATCAAATGAACAGCGTGATTTTGTTAAAAATCAGTATATTCACTATTATGATAAAATTTGTCAATTCATACGTTCTAAAGGGTTGAATAATGACGAAGTCGAACAGATTGCATCTGATGTTTTTATGAAAGCTATTGAGAATTTATCGACCTTCCAAGATCGTGGTAATTCGTTCGGTTCTTGGATCTATAAAATTGCTAGTAATGAAGTTTCTCAAACATTTCGTAATCATAAAAAACTACGCTTCGATGAATTAACTGAAAATGAGTTGTTCATCGAGGAAACCATTTCGTTATCAATAGAAATGAGTCAAGATTTAGTTAAAGCATTGAAAAGACTTTCTGAAAAACAGTTGGTTATAATTAAATTGCGTTATTTTCAAAAATTAAGCTTTAAAGAAATTGGTATGTATCTATCAATTTCAGAATCAAATGCTAAAGTTAAATGTTTCAGAGCTTTAGAAAAATTGAGATTCATTTTTTTCTCCATTGATCAACTGAACTGATGATTGTTATTCCGTTAAAATTACCAGCAACAGAATACGAAGAAAAACCATAGTCTAAACTAAAACGTTTGAAATACAAACCAATACCAAATGAAAATCCGGATAAACCAGGTCGGTTAGTTAAAGCCATTTGGTAACGTCTAAAATAGTCAAATGCAAATCGAAGGTGTAAATTTTGACTAAGAAATAATTCGATCTGTGGTGTGAAATGTAAAGCTGTTTTTTGAATCAAATTTGATTTTTTTGGAAAAATACTATCTCCCGTTAGAGGATCGATCGTTCCTTTAATATTGGGATTGTTATATGTTAAATCCCATTTGTTTAAATGGTGAAAAAGATAGTTGAATCTAAATGGGGCATGTTTTAACTTATGTGCATAAGCGATTTGAATTTCTGTTGGTAACGCAGCTCTACTATTTTCTGTAAATCCTTTCAATTGGTAACCGACATTTTTAATTATAAAAGAGATAGATTGGGTAGTGTCTTTTAAGAGGTAATTACCTCCAAAATCAAAACTAACCCCTATTGAATTTAAACTATTATATTGAGAATAAAGAAAGTTCAATTGTCCACCAAAAGAAAGATGTGGGTTGATTTTTCTTCCAAATCCGGAAGAAATGATAAAATCTAGAGGAGTAAATTCACCTGTTTTTTCTCCAAATTCATTGGTCTCAATATTTTTACCATAATTTACATATCGTAATGCTAAATTTTGAATACAATTGATTTTTTTAGCATTACGAGCGAAAATAATCATACCATTTTGAACTCCTCCCGTTTGAAATAATTGATTAAATGAAAGTTTATGAATCATGCTTGGATTCAGTAGGGCAGGATTATTAATTGATATATTTAAATCTTTATCTCTTTGAGAAATAAATGAACCGCCTAATGAAAGCGAACGTGCGTTATATGTGCGGTTTAAATTAGTAAAGCTTGAGATTCCACCGATTTGTGAATAGGTAATAGTAGACAAAAAAAGCAAAAAGCAGAAACAAATTTTCATTTGGAAAATTAAAGTTTTGGTTTTTAAAAGTACTATTTGCTTTACCTATTTCCAAGTTCTATAGCTTCTAAATTTTTAATTTTCCCCTGGTCTACTTCAAAACGCAAAATAGTTTTGACTTTATGAAAACCTTTATTTCCACAAGCTCCTGGATTCATAAATAGCATATTATATTTTGGGTCCATTTTTACTAAAAGAATATGTGAATGTCCACAAATAAATAAATTTGGTACTTCTTTTGATAATTCTTGAATTGCAATTTTTGAATAATTAGTTGGTTTACCACCAATGTGTGTCATCAAAACATCTACTCCCTCAATAGTAAATCTAAGCGTTTCATTTAATTCTTTTCTAACAAGTGTATCATCAATATTTCCAAAAACTGCTCTCAGCGGCTTGAATCTTTTTAGATCTTCAATTACCGAATAATCGCCAATATCACCAGCATGCCAAATTTCATCTACTTCTTTAAAATAATGAAAAACTTTAGGGTCTAAATAGCTATGGGTATCTGAGAGTAATCCTATTTTTTTCATTGTCGTATTTTTTGATTTATAAAGATAGAGATTTAGAGATATTAAGTACATTTATGAAATATAATTCAGTTTATAAACACAATCTAACCATGTCAAAATTTGATGAAAATAATTGGATATTAAGGCGTAAGGTTTACAAAAGTAAATTGACCTTTGATTATTTTATCCATGGAATAGAAAGTGGTAACCGAAAAATTCTTGCAGAAGCAATTACATTAATTGAAAGTGAAAACGAAAAAGATCGTGATTTAGCGAATGATATCATTGATACATGTTTACCAAAAAGTGGAAAGTCTATAAGAATTGGTGTTACAGGTGTTCCTGGTGTTGGGAAGAGTACATTTATTGAAACAGTTGGTTTGCAATTTCTTGAAAAAGGGAAGAAGGTTGCTGTTTTAAGTATAGATCCATCATCTATTACAACTAAAGGAAGTATACTTGGTGATAAAACTAGAATGGAACTTTTATCAAAATCAGAGAATGCTTTTATTAGGCCATCTTCTGCTGGAAAACAATTAGGAGGAATAGCAAAACACACGAAGGAAGCTATGTTGCTTTGTGAAGCTGCTGGTTTTGATGTGATTATAATAGAGACTGTTGGCGTTGGCCAATCAGAAACGATGGTATATAATATGGTAGATTTTTTTCTTCTTTTGATGTTAGCCGGGGCAGGAGATGAATTACAAGGCATTAAAAGAGGAATTATGGAAGTATCAGATGCGATCGTAATTACTAAATCGGATGGTCAAAATATTCAATTGGCAAAGAAAGCGGTAAATGCATACAAGACAGCACTTCATTATTTTCCGCAGAAAAATTTAAATTGGGTACCTAAAGTGCTTGATTATAGTTTTATTAATAAAAAAAGCGTAGAGAAAGTAATTCAGCTTATTTGTGATTATTTCTCAAATTCTGAGTTTATTATTCATAAACGAAAGGAGCAAGAAAAAGAATGGATGTATGAACATTTTAAAAATTTAGTCCTTGAAGATTTAACAAAAATGGACAAAAATATTATTGAAAATGTTTTGTCAGATCTAAATAATAATAAGACAAATGCTTTTAAAGCAGCACAAATTTTATTTACATTATTCAAAAAGAATGAAAAGAATTGATTTTAAAATTGATGGAGATTACATTGAGCTTATTCAACTATTAAAAGCTGTTGGTTTGGCACAAACTGGTGGTCATGCAAAAATGATTGTCGATGAAGAAATGGTGAAAAGAAATCAAATGTTAGAAACAAGAAAAAGAGCTAAGTTGTTGAAAGGTGACGTGATTGAAGTTTATGATCTTATCATATCTTTAATCTAGCGAATTAAAGATACGTGACCAGTTTTTTCTATAACTTCTTCTCTATCCGTTAGATATTTTATTTTCCAGATGTAAACATCATTTGGACACTTTTGATTTTGGTATATACCATCCCAACCATCTTCTAAATTTTGTATAGTTTTTAACAATTCGCCCCATCGATTGTATATAGTCATTTCATATTCTCTAATGTTTAGTCCCACAGCTTTAAAAATGTTATTTCCATTTTTACTTTCAGGGTAAAATGCGTTAGGAACATATAAACTTGCTTCAAAATCAAGATTTATTATTGTCGAATCTTTACAATTATTTCGATCAGTAACTTTAATAAGATAGGATTGATTTTTATAAATATTTGCTTTTACTGAAAAACAAGAATCACATGAAAGGTAGATTTTGGGAAACCAAACTACAGACTTTAAATTTTCTCCAAAAACATTTATTTCAGCAGGATCACCCCATTTTGCATGTTGAATAATTAAAGGTTTAAAATTTATTCTAGGATATACAAAAATGCTTGTTTTTTTTATATCGATACAACCTAGTTCATCTTTTCCCAAAAGGACATAATCGGTTGAAATTTTTGGTGATACTTTTAACTGATTATTCGACGATTGTATTCTTGCATTATCATAATTTTGCCATTCATAGAATTTCATATTAGTACCTGTAATTAAAACACTATCACCAAAACAGATTGTAGTATCGTTTGATAGTATTAAATTGGGAGTTCTCAATTCAATTTTAAAATTTTCAATTTTGTTTCCACATGGGTCTATATATGTTATGGTATAATTAGTCGTTTTTTCTGGTTTAATATATACTATTTTATCTTTCGATATAGAATATTCTTCCGGAAAAATCGAAAAGTTAGAGACATACTTAGTATCAAATTTAATACCGGAGCCTTTACAAATAATTGTATCAGAAAAAAGGATTAATTTACTTGAAGGAGTCAGAACTTCTATATGTAAACTATCGTTTAAAGCACAGCCGTCTAATGTTTTAGCACTAAAAAATAAGGTGGTATTTTTTTGAGGTAGAATTGTAAACTCATTCTTATCTTTCCATTCGGGATGTTCTTTCCAATCAACACTAGATACTTGTCCAATATTAATAAATGTTTCATCACCTAAACAAATGGAATAGTCATGAACGAAATCTAGTTGATTTTTTAATTTTTCAAATCTAAATTCATAATGTATTGATGTACAGTTGTCGATTGTGGTTCCTAAAATAGACATTGGAGGTTCAATTTTAAATGTTAATTTATTGGACGTTTCTTGTAAATCAGTATTGAATGATGTTTTCCAGGAATAAGTAGCTTTTTCAATATGATCCATTTCCAAAGCAATAACTGTATCGTTACATAGGTATGTTGTAGGAATATTTTTAAATATATCAGAAACATTTACTGTAATATCTATATAGGTAGTATCCGCTAAGACACAGTTTTTTGAATCGCTTGCTATTAATCGAACTTTGTATTTTCCCGAATCTTTGAATGAATGGGTGGGCTCTTTTTCTATTGATGTTATTTTATCACCAAAATCCCAATGATAGGTATCGGCAGATTTACTTAGATTCAAAAACTTAACTGATCCACCAGAACAAATGACGGAATCATCTACTAAAGCGACAGCAGAAATTTTATTCAATTCTATTTTAAAGGCTGCCAAATTACAATTTTCACTTTTATTTGTTTCTGACCATACGTTAGGTGTTGTTGTAAAACCCTGATCATTTCCGCCACACCCTCCACAAACAGCGTGGTAAATGCCTCCTTTTTTATCAAATCTACTTGTTCCACCGTCAACATGTGAGCCAAATTTGCCAATTCCACCAAAAAAACTACCGTATTTTAAATTTTCCCCGTCATTTGTAAGTACTGCTATGTAAAAATTATCCCCTTCTGTTTCTTTTTGTAGAGCATCCTCGGTTACAGGAAAGTTTAGTGTACTACTATTCAATGCGTGTTCTTCATATTGATTTACAGAGCTTCCCCAACCTGCTAGAAAAATATCATTACATTCTGATACCAAAAAAGCTGTTGGAGAAATTTCAACAAAACCGCTTTGCCCACCAATAGTAGTACTCCATAAAAATTGAGTAAGGTCTTGGTTAAACTTGGAAATAAATTGACCAGAATTAGGATTTCCATATTTTCCGCTTGAAATTCCAATTTTACCCTCTGTTTGACCAAGAACGTATGTGTTTTGTTGAGCATCAAGTTGGACAAAATAAACTTGATCATAGCTAGATGTTCCAATATAACGGAAAGTTTCAAAGTTATAGGTTTGATTATTTATAATTCCTACATATCCATCTCCAACACCCCCTAAATAATTGTTTTTTATTTTCGATTTGATCGAATTAATATCTGTTGAGGTAGTGCCGCCTGCTATATATATTTTATCACTTTCTAAACTGTATTGAATAGAATTTCCTGTTTCTTCTTCTGTACCTCCCAAGTAGCTAGAAAATAGCAGGTTGTCTAAATATGGAGAAAGTTTTAATATAACGGCGTCATTATTTCCATTTAAGGTGTTTTGAAAAGCATTTTTTAGAGGGAAGTCGACTGAATTTGAAGTACTGATCACGAGAACTTCTTCATTAGAAGTTAAATTTATTTCTCCTCTAAAATTATCGCCATAATTATAGATTAAATCACCTTTACACAAACCATCATTGTTTGTACCCCCTACATAAGTTGATGCAATTAATTTATCTGCATCTTGATTAATACGTGTAATAAAAATGTCAGAACCAGTAAAGTAAAAATCCATTGTTTTAAATTCATTACCGCCGTTGTATGTTTGATCATAAGCATTAGTAGAAACAGGGAAATCAGATGAACTAGTTGCTCCAAAAATAATTAATTCATTATTTTTGTTCACGATGATGCTATTAGGTGTTTCATTACCATTTCCGCCCAAATAAGTTGAATACAACAAATTCTTACCATCTTTGGAAAATTTTGAAATAGTCACATCAAAACCGGGTATAGTATTTACTACTATTCCATTGTTTTCAATTTTATAAACTTCTCCACTGTGATAATTTATATCAAATACTCCAGTAGTAGTAGGGTAACCAATTCCAAAACAAATACCAGCTGAATAAAGATTTCCATCATTATCATTTGTTGCTGTAAAACCCCAGTTATCCGATGTAGAACCAGTAAAGGTAGAGAAGATCAATTCTGGGTCTATAATTAAAGGTGATTCATGGTCATAACCATCAGGAAAATAATAACTTATAATATCTTCTTTCAGTTTGAATTCTACTTTTACCTCTTTGATTGAACCATCTTTCAGTATATTCCATGCTTTCGGTTTTTTCTCAATAATTTCTCCAAAAATATTTTTATGATGTAGGTTTCCATAGGAATCTACGTAACTGTCGATCGCGCCTTCTGTTTTTTGTTTGATGTCATCTACATTAGCATATGGGGAAACATAAAAACTATACTTAAATAGTTCATTATTTGTAGATAATTCTAGGTCAATTCCTTTGTAAATTGAGGAATACCTTACTAAATTGTTACCGAAAGACCTGTCTAATTTAACTCCTCTTTTAAAAAATGTTTTGTAATGATTTGAGGTTCTTCCTATAGATTTATAGTTTCTGAGGTTTGAGTTTATAAAACTTGTTTTTATAGTTTGTCCTTTCAATAAAGAATTGTGTGATGATTTGTTATTTACATTTCTTTTCTTCTTTATTTCGTGATTATGTTTTTGAGGCGATTCAAACAAACTATATGTAAAACCTGTATTATCGATAAAAAAATCACCCTGATTTAAATCAATATGATAATGAACGTTTTCAGGATAATTACCAACATTTTGATACATCCAAATTGATTCATTTTCTTGAGAATGTATGAAATTTTGTTGTGTGAAAATCAACAATATAGTTAGCTTTTGAATATTGTAAAAACAAAATCTCATCTTATTATAAAAATAGTTATTTGAACCTAAATTTCTAATGAATAATAAAAAAATATTCTATGTAACATATGTGACGAATGAAATAGAATTAGGTTCCTATTTTTGAAGAAAAAAAGTTATGGAAACAAAAACAATTATTGATGTAAGGACTCCGGCAGAATTTATGGGAGGTCATGTAGCTGGAAGTATTAATATTCCTTTGAGTGATATCACAACTAAATTGGATGAAATAAAAAAAATGAATCAACCTATTATTTTATGTTGTGCTAGTGGTGGCAGAAGTGGACAAGCAACAATGTTTTTAAAACAGCATGGAATCAATTGCTCTAATGGGGGTAGCTGGTTAGATGTAAATACGTTATAAGATGATATCAAAAATTAAAAAATTATTGTTTGGTCCATCGGTTGATTACAAACAATTGATACAACAAGGTGCAGTTATCCTTGATGTTAGAACGAAGGGTGAATATAGTAGTGGGAATATTAATGGTTCTAAAAATGTGCCATTGGATACATTGTCTAGTTACATGAATAAATTAGATAAAACTAAACCTATAATTACTTGTTGTGCTTCTGGTATGCGAAGTGGATCCGCTAAAAACTTATTAAAATCAAAAGGGTTTACTCAAGTGTATAATGGCGGAAGTTGGATGAGTTTAAGAAATAAACTATAAGATGAAATTTTATTTAAAATTAACGATGCTGTTTCTTGTACTAGGAGCAGCATCTTGTATTTCAGGAAATGTAAATAATACATTTGCTCAGTTGGATGCGAAATCTTTTCAGAAAAAATGGGAGAAAGAACGTAATAATGGTGTTTTAATTGATGTTCGTTCACCAGCCGAATTTCAAGGAGGTCATATTGAATCTGCCAAAAATATAGATTATAACAATGCGAATTTTGAATCAGAACTAGGTAAAATCGATAAAAATAAAATTGTTTTTGTTTATTGCTTAAGCGGTGGTCGAAGTTCTGCTGCAGTTTCTTTTCTAGAAAACAAAGGTTTTAAGAATATTATTGAATTAGAAGGAGGAATGATGGCTTGGAGATCAGCTGGTTTACAAGAATCTACAAAAAGTATAATCCGAGAAAATAATGTTTTTTATGAATTTACTTCAAAAAATGAATTGGTATTAGTTGATTTTTACGCAGATTGGTGTGCTCCGTGTAAAAAAATGAAACCTATTTTAAATGAGTTGACATCTACTAATTTGGTTGCTGTCTATCCATTAAATGCTGATTTAGAACAAACACTGGTATCTATATATAAGATTAATAAGCTACCTACTTTAGTAATCCTTAAAAAGGGGAAAGAGGTTTGGCGTGGCGAGGGGTTTCATTCAAAAGACCAATTGATAGAAATTGTTAATCGATTTAAATAAAAATAGTATTTTTGTCCACATCATCAATGCCCACGTGGTGAAATTGGTAGACATGCCATCTTGAGGGGGTGGTGCCACTAGGCGTGCTGGTTCGAATCCAGTCGTGGGCACAAATAAAAGGTTAATCATTTTTGGTTAACCTTTTTTATTGACAAAAACACCATTCTTTTAATTTTTCTGATGAACTACCATCTTCTGAATAAAGTTTATAGTCATGGTTTATACATATCCCTACATAAAGTATATTTTTTTTAAAGTCGATATCAATAATTGAATGATTGCAACAAGCATCATGCGCTTTATATATCCAACAAGAAAATCTATTGTTTTTTAATTCCGCAGGAGTACTTCCTGTTAAATCGTCCATAAACTTGAAATTTTCGTTACCAATGAGTTGAATTATTCTTTCTTTTAACTTTGGATTTTTAAGCAAATCAAAGTCAAAAGCATATTGATTGTTATATCTCTTCAAATAATCTAAATTTTCTTTTTTTAAATTGATTTGCTTCGGCTTGATAAAAATGGCAATTCTTTTTTCATCTTCTGATTCGTTAGATTCAATTTCTTTTGAATTTGTATTATTTAGGCTTTCATTACAGGATGTGAAAAGAAAATTAAAAAATAAGAAAATTAAAATAAATTTATTCATATTGAATTCTAATTAATTACAAACATTTTTATAAACAAAAAAAGCTGTCTTATGACAGCTTTTTTTTGTTTATAATCAATTATTAATTATACAGTTTGTTTTACTTTTGGAGCTGCAGCTAAAATATCAGCAGATGTTTCAGAAGCAAACTGCTCAAAGTTTCTTACGAATTGTCCAGCTAAATTATTAGCAGTTTCATCATAAGCATTTTTGTCAGCCCAAGTAGATCTAGGGTTTAAAATTTCCGCAGGAACACCTTCACAAGATGTAGGAATTGCTAAATCAAAAACAGGCAATGTATCGTAAGTAACATCGTTTAACTTACCTTCCAAAGCAGCAGTAATCATCGCTCTTGTATAAGATAATTTCATTCTGCTTCCTACACCATATGAACCACCAGTCCAACCTGTGTTGATTAACCAAACTTTAATATCAGTACCTTCTAATTTCTCACCTAATAATTTAGCGTATTTTGCAGGGTGTAAAGGCAAAAATGCTTTACCAAAACATGCAGAGAAAGTAGTTGTAGGTTCTGTAATACCCATTTCAGTTCCAGCAACTTTTGCAGTGTAACCAGACATAAAGTGGTACATCGCTTGTTCTTTCGTTAAACGTGAGATTGGAGGCAATACACCAAATGCATCAGCAGTTAAAAAGAAAATATTTTTAGGTGTTGAACCAATAGATGGAGTAACGATGTTATCAATGTGGTGAATAGGGTATGATACACGTGTGTTTTCAGTAATTGAACCGTCTGTGTAATCTGGAGTAGAAGAACTTTCTACAAATCCAATATTTTCTAAGATAGCACCAAACTTAATCGCATCATAAATTTGTGGTTCTTTTTCTTTTGATAAGTCAATCGTCTTAGCATAGCAACCTCCTTCAAAGTTGAATACTGTATTGTCTGACCAACCATGCTCATCATCACCAATTAATCTTCTGTTTGGGTCTGAAGATAAAGTCGTTTTACCTGTTCCAGAAAGTCCAAAGAAAATAGCAGTATCACCATCTTTACCAATGTTTGCAGAACAATGCATTGATAAAACATTTTTTTCATGAGGTAATAAATAATTTAACACAGAGAAAATTCCTTTTTTCATTTCACCTGTATAACCAGTACCACCTATTAGAATCATTTTTTTAGTAAAGTTCAAGATAGCGAAATTGTGTTGACGTGTTCCATCAATCGCAGGGTCAGCTTTGAAACCAGGAGCACAAACAATATGCCATTCTGCCTCGAAGTTTTCGATTTCAGCATCTGTAGGTCTTAAGAACATGTTATAACAAAACATATTTGACCAAGGGAATTCAGCAACCACACGAATATTTAAACGGTGAGCTTCGTCAGCACAAGCATAAGCATCTCTTACATAAACATCTTTGTCTGTCAAGTAAGATTTCATTCTGTTGTAAAGAGAGTCAAATTTCTCAGATGAAAATTTAATGTTAACATCTCCCCACCAAACTGTGTTTTCAGTTTTTTCATCAAATACTACGAAACGATCTTTTGGAGATCTACCTGTAAATTCACCAGTTTCAATCGCAATTGCTCCAGTGTCAGTTAAGACACCTTGTCCATTGATGATTGTGTCCTCTACTAATTCAGCAGGTGTTAAGTTCCAAAACACGTTTCCTAAGTTGTTTAAACCTATAGAATCGTTCAAATTGGCATGTTTTCCGCGTTTACCAAATTCGTTCATACGTACTTTATTTTATAGCTTTCGCTTTGATTTAGGGTGCAAAATTACACGAATTAAATTTAATCCTCAATTTTTTTTTATCGATTTTCAAACAATTATAGGTTGAATGAATTTAATTCTGTTGAAAACTCTAAAAACAATGATTTTAGTCATTAAGTTCAATTAATTTTTCAATCGCCAATTTAGCATTATTTTTAATTTCCAATAGACTTGCTTCTTGCATGTAACAAGGTGCGCAAATAATACGATTTTTTTTATCAACGGAAATTTCTTGTAACCCTTTTTCTAATGTCTTCGCACCATTCTGTTCCAAACCATGATGAAAAGATGCAATATCATAAGGGGATTTTTCTTTAGTGCTACCTAAAGAAAGAGTAGGGGTAATATTACTGCCTTTAAATGCTAAGGATAAAACGATTGGGCTTACACACAATGCAACTATCGGCTTTCCTATGTTGATAAGATTAACTAATAATAATTTAACTTCAGGTAAAATTGACCCATCAGGACCATCAAAAGCCCAGGAAGATAAATTTTTAGCGTTTCCAAAACCACCTGGAATAACAAGTCCATCAAACTCTGAAGGGGTAATTGTATTTATGTCAACAACATTCCCTCTCATAATACGAGCAGATTCAATCATCATATTTCTCGTTTCATTCATTTCTGAACCATCAAGGTGATTGATTACATGGTATTGATTTTTATTTACTGAAATACCCACATATTCTATTCCTTTTTCTTCAAGGGCAATCATAGCGGCTACAGTTTCTTGAATTTCAGATCCGTCATATACACCACAACCTGACAATAAAATTCCAACTTTCATTTATATTAGTTTTATATGATTGTTAGCTAAAGTGATCAATCGTTGTTTGTATAGCATACCTATTGCATTTTTAAATGTCTTTTTTGACATGCCTACTTCTTCTCTAATATTATCAGGATCAGATTTATCAGTTAGATAAATGATTCCATTCTTTTCCTTTAATATTTCAAGTAACCTTTCACAATTACTTTCCATTTTTACAAACCCAATTTTATCTAATGTGATATCAAGTTTACCATCAGGACGTATTGATTTTACATACCCCTTGCATCGTTCCCCAAATTTAACAATACGTGAAATATCACTCTTAAAAATCAAACCACTATATGTTTCATTAACAATTACATTTCTACCTAATTCTGTAGAGTCAGCAATTAATAAGTCAACTTCTTCATTTTCTTGAACTAAAATATGTTCAAATTCCAAGTATTTTCTGATTTTAGAAGATGCTACTAAACGTTGTGTTGCTTCATCTAAATATAAATGAACGATATAACGTTTACCTTCTTCCATTTTTTGTTTTTGCTCTTTGAAAGGTACCAACAAGTCTTTTTCGATTCCCCAATCTAGGAAAGCTCCAAAATGGCTTACTTGATTTACTTTTAAAGCTGCAAATCCGTGAAGTTCTAAATAGGGTTTTTTAGTTGTTGAAATAATTCTATCTTCCGAATCAAGATAAACAAATACATCGATTGAATCTCCAATTTCTACATTTTCAGGAATATATTTTGTTGGTAACAATACAACATTCTCTTCATCATCTCCAAGGTATGCGCCAGGGGGTGTTATTCTTAAAAGTGTTAATTTGTTGAATTGACCTAAATGAATCATAAGTTTATTTTTTATTTGTAGCGAGTCGGTTTATTTAAAAAACGACATTTTAATTTTTTGTTTTTTAATTCGAACTAAAGGTAATAATGATTTTATTTTTTTTAGTTCGTTTATAGATAAAGTGATAAGGGAATGTTGGTCGTATATTTCGATCATTCCAAGGTGTTCATTTTTTACACCTGCTTCTTTTGTGAAAAAACCAACGATATCAATTTTTCTAATTTTATCTTTTCTACCTGCAGATAAGTAAATAGGGAATTTTTTAGAAGGATTGAAGTCTTTAAAATCTTCGTATCCTTTTAATTTTTTGAATTCAAAATTACTACAATAATCGGGTAGCGGTTCACTTTCAGAATGTAATAATATTACTGTGCCTTCAGCTTTCATTCGTGCTGTTCTACCATTTCTATGAATAAAGTCTTCTTTCGAATGTGGAAATTGATAATGAATTACAAGGTCTAACTCTGGAATGTCAAGACCTCGTGAAGCTAAGTCTGTACAAATCAAGGTATCAACACAACCACTTTTAAACAAATATAGAGCATGTTCTCGCTCTCTTTGTTCTAATCCTCCATGATATAATGCTGTTTCTTTTCCAAATTCTTTTAAGTGTTGTTTGATTCGGTCTGCAGCCTCTCTATGTGAACAAAAAATAAGGGTATTACTAGATGAAATGTTCGAAATGTATTTTACTAAAGTTACTAATTTGTCATTGCCTTCAGCTTTCAGAGAGAATAGTGTGTAGTTTGGCTTTGCTTCTTCTAGAAAATTAGATGTTTGAAATTGAAATGGTTTAAAAATCTCAGGAAGTTTTTCAATTTCAGTTGCTGACACCAACTGTATGCTCTTGAATTCATTGCAATTCGATGTGATGAAATCAATCTCTTTTTGAAATCCAAGTTCTAAAGTTTTGTCATATTCGTCGATTATCAAATGAGTAATGTGTAGATTAGTCATCGTACCACGATTGAAATGATCTGCAATTCTACCTGGAGTACCAATGATTACTGTTGGTATTTCGTTAAGTTGTTGAACTTCGAATTGAAATTTATGACCACCGTAACAGGTAACACTTTTTCGACCTGTTCTTAACTGTGAATATGAATTCGAAACTTGTTGAGCAAGTTCTCTTGAAGGACATAGGATTAAGGCACAATCTTTTGAATCTAATTGGTTTAATATTTTTTCTAATTCAACAAGAAAAGCAAAAGTTTTTCCTGTGCCAGTGTTAGCTAGTAAAGTTTTATATGGATGGTTTGACATCCAATAAGTCGTTTGTAATTTGTTGGGAGAACCAAGATTGGTCTTCGAAAAGATAGTAGTTGTCAATTATTTATTTCCTTTTTGATAGTCAGCTACAAATTGTGCTAAGCCACTATCGGTTAATGGATGTTTAATTAATGCTTTAATTGCATTTAAGGGTGCTGTGATTACATCTGCACCAATTTCGGCACATTGAATAATATGCATTGGATTTCTTAAAGAAGCTGCTAATATCTGAGTTTCAAAACCAAAGTTGTCAAAAATCGTTCTGATTTGTGCCACTAATTGTAAGCCATCAGATGAAATGTCATCTAATCTTCCTACAAAAGGTGAAACGTAAGTTGCACCTGCTTTTGCAGCTAACAGTGCTTGACCAGGAGAGAAGATTAGGGTACAGTTCGTTTTTATTTCTTTAGAAGATAAATATTTAATGGTTTTTAAACCTTCCGAAGTCATTGGGACTTTAACTACAATGTTTGGATGTAAATCGGCTAGAATTTCTGCTTCAGCTACCATTTCTTCAAAGGTTAATGCATTTACCTCTGCACTAATATCTCCATCAACAATTGAACAGATTTCTACATAATGTTTAAGAATATTGTTGTTTCCAGTGATGTTTTCTTTAGCCATCAAAGTAGGATTCGTTGTTACCCCGTCTAGTATTCCAAGTTCGTTTGCTTCTTTAATTTCATTTAAATTAGCAGTATCAATGAAGAATTTCATAGTGTGAATTTTTATTTTCCAATAACGAATGATTTTCCGAAATTAGATTAATAAAGATAATAAGAATTTGATTTTATCGAAAGGAAGAGTAAATAAAAAAGGGTAAGCTACTTCTATCGCACCGCTACAACTTCATACCTTTGCTACGTTCCCGTCCTGGAGGATTCTGAAGGAGCTAGTCGTAGAAGACTTACCCGATGCAAATATATGAAAAGATAATTGAATATTATGATTTTTTCAAAAAAAATCGTCCCATAGGTCCTTCACAAAATAACAAATCTAAAATAGAAAGATTAGGTATAAAACCATGTTTATTAGCAAAAGGTTGAATATAATTTAAAGTATTTGAGATTAAAAAGTCTTTATTCCTAAAGTCAAATAAATCATTTAATTGTTCATACTCTTCAGTTATTTTACACTTTATTTTTAAGTCGAACGTTTTGTTTAAGAATTCAAAACTAGAGTTATTTTTGAAAAATAAATTTAGCTCATCTGAAAAAATGAGTTTGTGAATATCGGATTCATAGTGTTCGAAATATGGAGTGTGCATGTATGCGCTTGTGATTGCCCTCCAATGGTTCATTTTCCATTTTTGTGAATCTTCAATAAGAATATCTTTTGTAAGTGTTTTACTTCCATTAGGTTTGGTAATAGGAATACTCAGATCTAAAATACCATTTGAAGTACCGATACTGTACCTATTTCTTATGCTTTGCTTTTGATAAGTTTCATGAACTTCAAACAAAACATTTTCTGATTTTGCAAGAGACTGATAATATGCAATTGGACCAAAAAACGAAATAGGGTAGGTTGTCACTTATTTAATGAACTTTAATATTCTATTCCATCGTACTCCTCCATTAGGGTTTTTAGAAAACCAAACTACAGAGGCTTTTCCAACTATGTGGTCTTCAGGAACGAATCCCCATATTCTTGAGTCAGCTGAGTTGTAACGGTTGTCTCCCATCATCCAATAATAATTCAAAGCAAATTTATAGGAGGTTGCTTTTTTGCCATCTATGAAAATCAAACCCTTTTTTTCTTGTAAAACATGGCCTTCATAAGCAGTAATTATTCTCCTATAATAAGCTATGTTCTCTTTTGTTAAATTAACGGTAGTCCCTTTTTTGGGAATAATTATTTCGTTGTAATTAGTTATGTTATTTTCAATGTTAAAATCTTTAGGAAAAGTACGGAGATTTTCTATTTTTCTTGAAGCTGAATTAGTTAATAATTTTAATGAATCAACTCGAGACAATTGGTAATTCTCATTTATAACTAATTCAAATTTTGCGTTAACAAAAGTCTTTTTAAGTTTATTGAGTTCTGAACGAGTTAAATTCATGATATACTTATTCGCTTCATCTAATTTTTGATAATCACGTTCTTTTTCTAAACCATATTGTTCCAACATCATATTTTCAAAAGAGGAGGTAGATCCTGTATTTATGAAGTTAGTAACAATGTATTGTAAGTTTTGATTTTCTGCTACAAATGCTGGCTTGTTGTTAATATATAGTATTGAATTTGTGATTTTAAGTTTATCACCTGGAATACCAACACATCTTTTGATATAATTTTCTCTTTTATCTACTGGTCTGTAAATTAACCCATAATGTTTAATATAAGGTAAAGATTTTTCTGGCATTGGACCTTTAGAATATACCACGCCACTTGAGATACTTTTTCTAGCTTCAGTCAACCATAAGTTATAGTTTGAAATAAATTCTTCTCCAAATTTAGCGTAGAATTCTTCCATAGTTTTAATTCCTTGTACTTCAGGTTTATTAGCATATGATTGAGCAAATAGAAAGAGTGCCTCGTCATTCAAAATACCATAATAATCATGCCCCATCAAACCATGTGGCATTCTTGGGTCGTAAACAGCTGTATCACCTGATGGATAATTAAATACGACAACATCATTTCGTTGTATTTTTCCTAATCCTGGTAAACGAACATAATCTTGCTTTTCGATATCAGTGTAAGATTTAATATCTATCCATGGAATGGTATTGTGAACTAAAGGAAAAGATAGCGGAGTAACAGGTACTTTACAACCATATGCTAGTTTGTTAACAAATAGAAAGTCACCTACCAACAAAGTTTTCTCCATAGAACCTGTTGGAATTTGAAATGGTTCAAATACATAGGTACGTATTATACTAGCAGCTACTAATGCAAAAACAATTGAATCGCCCCATTCTTTGATGTTTGTTTTTTTTCCAGTTTTTTCTTTCGAAAGTAAACCAAGCACCAAAGCTACAATATGTCCAAGTACTGGAAGACATAAGAATAAAACGATATGATCACTAATTCTTCTTTTTTCTAATTCTTTTGGATTTGCCCAATTTGTTTCTGGAACAACTTCATAGTTTTTTAATCTAGTGTACAGAAAATAAGGGAAAAATATACCTTGCAATGTTTCTTGCCAAGTGAATTTGTCAAATTTTCGAACATAAGTAAGGTTTAACAAAGCTAACATTACAAGATGTACACCAGGAATAATCAGTAAAAAAGACCACCAACCTTTTTTATTTGTGAATTGGAAAGCAACGTAATAATTATAAAAAGGAATAAGTGCTTCCCATCTTTTTCTTCCAAATTTTTCAAATGAAGTCCACCAGAAAGATAAATATGGATGGGCTAAAATAAATAAGTAAAAATATAATACATTCATGATTAAACAGCTTGTATGTCTTTCAACATATCTTTAATTGTATGAATTCCTTTTTTGTCTACAATCCATTCAGCAGCAAGAACAGCTCCTAATGCGAATCCTTTTCTATTGTGAGCTTGGTGTGTAATCGAGATCGAATCAATATCTGAGTCATACGTGACAGTGTGAGTTCCAGGGACATCCGGAATTCTATGAGCTACTACCCCTAATTGTCCTTGAGTGGTATGTGGCTCCGTACCTTCCTCACATACCCAAGAAAAATAAGTCTCGTTGTTTTCTAAAATTTGATTTGCAAGTGTAATAGCTGTTCCGCTTGGTGCGTCAACTTTTTGAGTATGGTGTACTTCATTGATTGAAGCTTTATAATGAGAACGATGATTCATTAGTCTTGCTAATTTTTCATTCAATTCAAAAAATAGGTTAACTCCAATACTAAAGTTACTTGCATAAATTAATGATCCTGAATTTGATGATACTAGATTTTCAACTTTATGTATCTGTTCATTCCAACCTGTTGTTCCTACAATTATTGGTTTTTGTGCACCAAGAACCATTTCTATATGTTGAACAGCTAAATCAGGCTTGGTAAATTCAATAACTACGTCTACAGAATCTATATCTCTTTGATTTAGAGGGAATACACTGTTTGATTTAAATAAGATTTCATGACCTCTCTCAATGGCGATTTCTTCAATAGCTCTACCCATTTTCCCGTAACCTGCTAAACCAATTTTCATAATTGTACCTTAATTAAAGTTATTATATCTGTAACGTAATACAAAAATAATTAACTGAGTCAATTATGCAAGATTTATTTTAGATTAAAAGCAAATGTTAATCCTGAGAAATTAAAATTTGAATAAAATGGTTGAATGTTTAAACTCAGATTTTGTGAAATGTCAAAATGACTAAAATGAGCATCAATAGAAGCTTCTAAAACTTGAATTAAGTATATACCTCCAGTTACGAAAAATAGCGTGTTCCTTGATTTTGCTGCGTTTTTCTGTAATAAAACTAAGTTATAATTATCATAAGTAATCCATTTTTCATCGTATGTTTTTTTATCAACTCGATTTGTATATTCATTTCTTATTTCCTTCTCGAGTTGTATTTTATTTATTAGTTCTTGAGAGGCAAAATAAAGAGTAGAATAGATAACTGGTACTTTCCAATAAACGTGGTAGTTTTTGTTTTTACAATAAATATGATTGTAAATCTGACCGCTACCTGGAAGCATAGCTGATAATATTGCAGCTCTTTTAGGAGAAGGATGAATTAGATTTGTTGTATCTTGAGCTACTAAATTAAATGAAAAAATAAATGAGATTAATATAAAAATTGATTTCATTTATTTAATATTTCAATAATTCTGTTAAGATCTACTTCAGAATCAAAATGAATGATGATTTGACCATTACCGTTGTTTGCTTTTTTAACATCTACTTTTGAAGAAATTTTATCACCCAAAAAATAGCAAAAGGTTTTTTGGGTTTCAGATAGTGGTTTTTTCTTAACAGGAGCGTTTGATTTAATTAAATTATCGGAAGAATTATCGTTCTTTATTAAATGCTCAACATCACGAACAGACAATTCATTTTCAATTATTTTGTTGTAAATTTCTATCTGTTTAGACTCTTCATTAACAGAAACTAATGCTCTTGCATGTCCCATTGAGATTTTTTTATCTCTCACACCTTTTTGAATCAAGGCAGGTAATTTCAATAGTCTTAAGTGGTTGGTTATGCTTGATCGGCTTTTTGCAATTTTCTGACTCATTTCTTCTTGGGTAAGATTGCATTCTTCGATCAATCTTGCGTATGACAATGCTACCTCAATTGCATTTAGATCTTCTCTTTGTATATTTTCAACCAATGCCATTTCTAGCATTGTTTGATCATTTGCGACACGAACATAAGCAGGAACTTCTTTTAAACCTGCTAATTGAGAAGCTCTAAATCTTCTTTCGCCTGAAATCAATTGAAATTTATCATTCCCTAATTTGCGTACGGTTAGGGGTTGAATAATTCCATGTTGTGCAATACTTTCACATAATTCATTCAAAGCATCTTCTTCAAAATGAGTTCGTGGATTGAAGGGATTAACTTCAATGCTTTCAATGGAAAGCATATTTATCGACCCAAGAGGATTGTTGATTTTTGATGTGATATCTGTTTTTGAATCTTGTAAAAGCGCACTTAGCCCTTTACCTAAACCACCTTTTTTCGCACTCATTATAAATCGATTGTTTTTTCTTGATTTGATATTTTAGAAACATCATTTTTTTGAATGATTTCACGGGCTAAATTTAGGTAATTGATAGCTCCTTTGCTAGATGCATCATGCATAATAATTGTTTCTCCAAAACTTGGTGCTTCAGCTAATTTGGTTGCTTGATGAACAACCGTATCAAAAACTAAATCTTGAAAATGTGTTTTTACTTCATCAACCACCTGATTTGAAAGTCTTGTTCTAGAATCATACATGGTTAATAAAATCCCTTCAATTTCAAGATTTTCATTTAATTTACCTTGTACAATTTTGATTGTATTTAATAGTTTTCCTAAACCTTCTAGTGCATAATACTGACATTGAACAGGAATAATTACTGAGTCTGCGGCAGTAAGTGCATTTACTGTAATTAAACCCAACGACGGAGAGCAATCAATGATAATAAAGTCATAGCGATCTTTGATTTTATCCAATGCTTGTTTTAACATAAATTCTCTGTTTGGTAAATTAATCATTTCTAATTCTGCACCAACTAAATCTATGTGTGAGGTAATGATATCAAGATTTGGGTTTGCTGTTTGAATAATTAATTCACTAGGATCTATTTCGTTTATAAAACAATCGTAAATATTTTTGGTGTTTTTTGGGTCTAGTCCAACTCCAGAAGTTGCATTTGCTTGCGGATCAGCGTCAATCAATAGTGTTTTGTATTCAAGAACCCCTAAACTTCCGCTCAAATTAACTGAAGTGGTGGTTTTTCCAACGCCTCCTTTTTGGTTTGCAACAGCAATAATCTTACCCATTTTTCAAATTTTGAATAACAAATATAAGGGATAAAAAGGCTTATTATTTAGTCTAGTAATAGAAATAGTTATTAACTAGTTTTAAACTTAAATGTGTTAATTCAAATACAAAAAAAAATCACCCGTAGGTGATTTTAAGTATTATTGATTAGATTATAAACTTTCAAAAGTAAAGTCCGAATCTCTATTTTCGTTTCTTGGGTAAGGATCATTTCTGAAATTACCTGTCTCATTTAATTCCTCAAGTTTGTTCATGATTTCGTCTAAGCCATCTCTGAACTTATGGAAATCCTCTTTGTAAAGGAATATTTTATGTTTTTGGAAAAATTCTCTTCCGTCTTCTGTTACTTTTTTGCTTTCAGTAAGAGTTAGATACAACTCATTGCCTTTGGTAGTTTTGATGTCGAAAAAATAAGTTCTTTTTCCAGCCTTTATAGCTTTGCTAAACACCTCATCATTACGATCGTTTCTTTTATCAAATTCCATTGCTCACGTTATTTTGCTTTAAAAGTAATATAAAAAATAAAACAAACAAATGATATTTTAAAAATAAACAAATGAATAACTAATAGTTAACGTTTTTTTATTTCAGGTAATGCGGGAGTATGTTTGTTTTGAGTTCCGGGTGCATTTAAATCACTTGGATCAATCCATGATTTTTTTACTTCTTCTTCTTTTATTTCTCCGGTTTTTTTATCAATATTATATTGTTTGAATGTGTTCTTCTCTAATTCATTTACAGCGATGACATCTTCCTTCAAAATCCATAAATCATTTTCAAATGTATACGCATCATAAGACATGTCAGGTATGTAATATTCATACAAACCTTTCATAGAGGGAGATTCAGGAGACAGATGATCAAATACAATTCGATCTAATTTAGGTTCGTATCTAACGGTTACAGTTGCTTTTTTAGAATACTCGAGTACAACACGTTTTAATTTTTCTGTTTTAGTTTGAAAAATATTCGCTCCTAGTTTTGCATGATTTCCGTTTATTTGGAGTACATCAATAATTTTCATATTACTGATATTTCCATTACTTCTCCATCCTAGGAGTGTATAAATGTCTTTTTTACCCTTTTTAGTAGGTATTATTTTATAATAAAGTGCTCCATACCAATTTGATTCTTGTACAACTTCTTTTGGCATTTCATAAACTATATTTTTGTTTATGAGCTCAATGATTTTATTTTTCTTTTTGTTTCCTTTTCGTACGATAAATCCAAAAAATAAATTACTCTCATCTTCTAGTTGAACGTTCCAATTAAAAATTCTAAGATTTTTATCTGGGCTATCTATGACTCCCAGGGTTTTTAATTTTGCAAAATTATATGTGTAAGAATCAGGGATTAATATGGTTTCAAGAAGATAATCTTTAAACTCTTGGTTTAATTTTTTCTTTTCAGCATCTTTAATTGCTGATCTCATCTTGTTAAGCTGTAAAAACAAAACCTTTTCTCTGTAAGGAATAATAGTGTCCTTCTGAGAGAAAAGGTTTGTTAAAAGGAGAGATACAATAACAACTAAATAGTATTTCATATCTCAGAAACGTATTTTAATATAAAATATTATAAATGCATGAAGTCTTTTTTAGCTAACAGTTGTTCTTCCGTTTCTCTGTGATCTGGATCATCAACACAACAGTCTACTGGACAAACAGCAGCGCACTGAGGTTCATCATGGAAACCAACACACTCAGTACATTTGTCAGTAGCAATGTAATAAACATCCATGTTAATAGGTTCAAAAGCATGTTGAGCATCTACTTCGCTACCGTTTAATGTAGTAATCAACCCTTTTAAAGAAGTTCCATCTGAATATTTCCACTCAGCACCTCCTTCATATATTGCATTATTTGGACATTCTGGTTCACAAGCACCACAATTGATACACTCGTCTGTTATAATGATTGCCATAATTAATTTTTTTACAAATATAAATACTCAAATTGAAAAACAATTTTTAACTAACAAAGTTCTTTAATTTCTGAAATAAATTTTTCTGCAAATAAATTCGCTTTTTCTTCAGTTGTGCTTTCCGAATAAATACGAATGATAGGTTCTGTATTACTTTTACGTAAGTGAACCCATTCATTTTCAATATATATTTTCACACCATCTGTTTTGTCAACTTCAAAGTTTTTGTAGTTTTCTGAAACTTTTTCAAGAATTTGGTCTACGTTGATTTGAGGAGTTAATTCAATTTTATTTTTTGAAATAACATATTTAGGGAATGAATCTCTTAATTCCGAAGTTTTCAATCCTTTTTTTGCTAATGAGGTTAAAAATAATGCAATACCAACAAGAGCATCTCTACCATAGTGTAATTCTGGATAAATAATCCCGCCATTTCCTTCTCCGCCAATGATTGCATTTTCTGCTTTCATTTTTGATACTACATTCACTTCCCCAACTGCTGCTGCGAAATATTTTAATCCTTTTGCTTCAGTGATATCTCTGAGTGCTTTTGTAGAGGATAAATTAGATACAGTTGAACCAGGTGTATTTTGTAATACATAATCCGAAACTGCAACAAGTGTGTATTCCTCACCAAACATACTTCCGTCTTCGCATACCATTGCTAAACGATCAACATCAGGATCCACAGTAATTCCTAAATGAGCATTTGTTTCTTTTATTTTTGCAGAAAGATCAGTTAAATGTTCTGGTAGTGGTTCAGGATTATGAGGGAAATGACCTGTAGGTTCACAATACATTTCAATTACGTTTTCTACACCTAAAGCTTTTAATAAAGCGGGTACAAAAATTCCTCCAGTAGAGTTTACAGCATCAACAACAATTTTAAAATTTGCAGCTTTTATTGCATCTTTGTCAACCAAAGGTAAATTTAATACCGCATCAATATGTTTTTGTAAATAAGTATCATCGTGTGTAACTGTTCCTAGATCATCTACTTCAGCAAATTCATAAGAATCACTTGACGCTATTCTAAGAATTAATTCACCTTCTTCACCAGATATAAACTCCCCTTTGTTGTTAAGCAGTTTTAAAGCATTCCATTGTTTCGGGTTATGACTTGCAGTTAAAATAATACCTCCATGTGCTTTTTCCATGGGTACAGCAACCTCAACCGTTGGAGTAGTGGATAAACCTAAATTGACCACATCGATACCTAATCCTACTAATGTGTTTTCTACCAAGTTTGAGATCATCAATCCTGAAAGTCTTGCGTCTCTTCCAATAACAACCTTTAATTTTTGATTAGGATTAGTTGATTTCAACCAAGTGCCATAGGCTGCAGCAAATTTGACCGTGTCTATTGGGGTTAATCCTTGGTCTACTTTTCCACCAATTGTACCTCTAATTCCTGATATAGATTTAATTAACGTCATGATAATTTACTCAAATGATTTTTTCATAGCAATCATCTTTAAACAAGCAATTGCGCATTCAATTCCTTTATTTCCGTGAATACCTCCAGAACGATCAATCGATTGTTGGATGTTATTATCCGTTAACAAACAAAATGATACCGGAGAATTGTATTCTAACATTACATTCATTAATCCTTGGGTTGCACCTTGACAAACAAAATCAAAATGTCTTGTTTCTCCTTGAATCACTACACCTATAGCAATAACCCCATCTACGTCTGTATTATCTAACATAAATTGAGATGCTAATGGTAATTCAAACGCGCCAGGTACATGTCGAACTAAAATATTCGACTCAGGTACCCCATTATCTAGCAATGCTTGTTTAGCACCTTCGAATAAATTGTTTGTGATTGAATCATTCCACTCAGAAACGACAATGCCGACTTTAAAATCGGCACCGTTTGGAATATTTTCTTTATTGTAGTCTGATAGATTTTTTAATGCAGTAGCCACTATTTTACAGTTTTATTTTTTGTTCTTGCAATATATTTATCAATTGCTTTCGAGTTAGAGAAAGTCAAATAATTACTTTTAATTCTTGTATAAAGTTCAGAAGCACGTTCAAAATCATTTAGTTTTTCTGCTACCAAACCAGCTTTGAATAAATATTCTGGTGAAGTTTTTTCATTTTCATTAAGCTCTGCAGCTTCAATATATAACTCAAGCGCTTCATTGTATTTTTTTAATTCAGATTTACAGTCACCTTGTAAGCCAATTTTATAGATCGATAAATAGGTGTCTTCTACATCGAAACCTTCCAATTCATCTAACGCTTTAGTGAAATTACCTTTTGCCATATATTGACGAGCTAAAATAAATTGCGCTAGTTCCCCTCCCTGTTTACCATCATAATTTCTTACAGCAGGCTCTAGAATAGAAATTGCTTTATCAGTTGAGTCTTTTGCTGCATAGTTTAAACCAGACCAATAAGCATCTTTTGATTTTTCATTGCTAGGCCCCCAAATGAATTGTCTATAAGTGAAATAACCTAAAGAAAGTACGATTAAAGCACCTAAAGCATAGGTGGTGAAACGTAATTTATCATTTTCTTTTAATTGTCTTTTAAAGTCTTCGAAAGAGAAATTATCAAGCATATCCTTTTTTTTAATGAGGACAAAAATAATATTTTATTCAAAAGCAAAATTCATTTTTATTAAAGATTAATATTTAGATATCAACATTTAATAATCGAAAAATCATTTTTGAATTGACGAAAGGTTAAATTAATTCTTGGTTCTTTCACTTTAATCTCTTTTTTAAGTTGATGCAACCAATATTGTTGGGATTCCATATTCATCAATAACAAGGAACCATTTTCGAGTTTAATATCAATTTTTTCACCCGTTTGTTTGTGTTTTAGTTGAAAAGTTCGAGTTGCACCAAAACTAATTGAAGCAATTATTCCTGCTGAATCCAATTCTGGTTCATTGTCGCAGTGCCATGCCATACCAACTGCTCCAGATTCATAAAGGTTCATTAAACATCCATTGAATTGCGTGCTTAACTTTTTTTCCAACAACTGTTTTATTTCCAATACTTCGTGAGACCAAGGATTAGCAATTTTCTTCTGTTTAGAATAGGTGTATTCTATAAAATCATCTCCTTCAAAAGCAACTTTACGTTTGGTGATAATTTTTTTACCATATAGAGTGAGCTCGTCGTGTTTCCAATTAATCTCATTCATTAGTATATTGAATATATTATTTTCAGAGTCGTTTATAAAATTGGGTATGTAATATATTATTCCATTTGAGGGAAGTAGGTTAGTAGTTTCAATTTTAAAATTTTGAGATTTCATTTCATTTATTATTCGACGATAATTAAAATCAAATTTATAATTTGAAAATCATAAATAAATATAGTTTATTAAATGAAGAACATATTTCTAAGAAAAAATGTTTTTATTCAATGTAAAACATATATTATTGATAAATATTGTTAAATTAACTAATTAAAAAATCATGAGGTGTCTAATTTTGATTTTGATTTTCGCAGTATCAGTGTTACATGCACAAGTATCACATGTTACCGTAGGCTTAAAAGATTCAAAATGGATCCTTTATGTTGATAATGAGCCATACTATATTCGAGGAGGTGGTGGGACGGTTAATCTTGCTGAATTGAAAGCTGCGGGAGGAAACACAGTTCGTACTTGGGGAGTGGAGCAAGCTCAAGAAATACTCGATCAAGCACAATCATTAGGTTTAAAAGTGATGTTAGGGTATTGGATTCAACATGAGAGACATGGATTTGATTATCAAGATTCAAATGCTGTCCAAAATCAATTTAATCAAGTAAGAGATGTTGTTTTAAAATATAAAGATCATCCAGCATTACTTATGTGGGGGATTGGAAATGAATATGAGTTAGCTTATTCTGATACTTCTGTTTGGAGAGCTGTAAACGAAATTGCTGAAATGGTGCATAAACTTGATACAAATCATCCAACTTCAACAGTTACTGCTGGTACAAGTTTAGATAAATTGAAATTTGTCAAAAAAGAATTAACAGCAATTGATATTTATGGTATTAATACTTATGGTGATATTGAATCTGTTCAAGCAACGCTAGATTCTGGTGGTTATACAGGTCCATATATGATTACAGAATGGGGACCAAATGGTCATTGGGAATCACCAAAAACACCTTGGGGTATGTCTATTGAACAGAATTCTACTGAAAAAGCAAAGTGTTATTTGGATCGATACAGAAAATTTATTTCTGCAAATAGTAATCAATGTATTGGATCATTTGCTTTTTTATGGGGACAAAAGCAAGAATATACGCATACATGGTATGGATTATTTACAGAGAAAGGGTTGCCAACAGAATCAATAGATGCTTTAACGTGTTGTTGGAGAGGTAACTATCCAAATAATCGTTCCCCTCAAATTGACTCTGTAAAGATAGATGGTCAAAAGGATGCAAAATTCGGGGATTTTATTTCACGCAGTAAACATCAATTTACTGTTTATGCACATGATTACGAAAATGATAAGCTAAATTATGAATGGGAATTGTTTCCGGAAAGCACTGATTTGAAAATGGGTGGAGATGCAGAATTAAAACCGAAACCAATTGAAGGTAAAATTTCTAAAAAAAACACCTCTAATATTTCACTAAAAATTCCTGCTAAGGAAGGTAATTATCGATTGTTTTTATATGTATCAGATGCTAAAAAAGTAGCTTATTCAAATTTTCCGTTTCAAGTGAAAGCAGGAAAACCTAAAATCATAACGATTAAAACTGAGGAATTAAATTCTTTTATTAATGAATAAAAATAACTACATACTATGGGTTTTTTTACTTTCATTTTTGAAAGGTTTTTCTCAACGAACTGTTGATTCACCTCTATTTAATCCAAATTTAGCTGGAGTTTATCCCAAAAAAATCGTTTCTGCACTTGAAAATATTAATGTTTCAGGCTATTATCGTTTTTTAGGTTATTACTCTGATATGTCACTTCAATATGCTGAAATGGGTGCAATTAAAAGAAGAGTTTTTATTGGAGACGATAGTAATATACCTCAACTTTTAATGAACATTGCTGGTAAGCCTTCATCAACAACTTCTTTTTCTACGGATTTTTTTTTATATACACCATTGACGGGTTCAACTTTAGATTATGTAAAAGGTCTTAATTTAGGAGTCAATTTATTCGGCTCACATAAAACTTCAATTGGTACTTTTCAAGTAAAAACAGGAGGTATACATTGGTATGCTTTAAGCCCGATGACGTTTGCTTCAAATACGGCGTATAATCGTTTCAGTTTGTTTGAACGTAATCCTTGGGATCCAAATACTGGAAATTTAATGAAGCGATATACAAATTATTTTACAAATGGTACGCTTACTCAAGACACACGATGGGGTCAACAAGCTTTTCAAGGATTTATTTTTGAGGGATTAACAATGCCGAATGGATTCTCTTTTGCAATTATGCATGGAAAGTCACAATTTAATGGCGGGGCCCTTCCAAGACCTAATTTATTGTCTGGAGCTAAAATCAGAAAAGAACTTAAACAAGGGTTTGTAAGTCTTAATGCGATAACAAGTAAAACTTATACCGATAGTTTGACAAATGTTGCAATCGGATATAACATGATTACTACAGAATTTGATCTAAAAAGTAAGTTTATAGAATTAAGTGGAGAGGTTGGGACAGGAAATTATTATAGTCCAACAAATATTGGAAAGTGGGGAGAGGCAATTGATTTAAAATTAAAATCAACAAAAACATTGCTCCCTTTTCCCGTTGAATTGAGATTCGTTAGAATTAGCCCTCGTGTGATAAATAATAATGGTGTGTTTTGGAATTCAAGTATTCAGGAATATAATTCCGCGTTTTCTGCTAATCAAGCTCCAGGAAGTCAGACTCCTATGATTCCATTTGCAAGTTCATTAGTTACGATAGGTCAGCTTACAAATAACAGAACAAGTGGGATTTTAAATGTCGAATTAAAATTAGGTGAGAATCATAAAATAGCAATAGGTTATTGTGCATCGCAAGAAATCAATGGACTTTCAAAACAGATTACATATGGACATCCAGCAAATAATTTGGCTTTATCTCGTTTTTGGAGATGGAATTTTCCCTCAGGTGTAGGACCTTATGCAAATTTGAATAAGATATATCGAGGAGTTTATGAAACCGTTTCAATTACTGACGTTATTTCAGCAAAAGGGTTTAATTCATTAGAGTTATGTTACAAAAATTCTACTATTCTATTGAATAAACGTTTTATGATGTTATATCTTGGAGGTTTTCATACTGTTCAATCTAATTTTTCATTTTTACCCAAATTTACGCGAACAAGTTATTTACAAAGTATAAATCAACAAATTGAATGTTATTTAGAATTACATCCAAAATTTATTTTATCGAATTATTTTGGTTATGATCGAATTATCGCCGGTAAATCAACTGAAAAAGATATTCAAACCTCAAAGCAGAAGGATCAAACTGGTTATAGTTATGCGATAGGTTTAGATGTTGAATTAGCAAAATCGGTAGGTTTGTATATAAGACAACGATGGATGAATTATAAGGATGCAAACTTCTTATTAGACAGATATAACGGAACTGAAACTACTGTTGAACTTAAAATATTTTTTTAAAATGAAAATTTATATACTAATCTTATTTTCTTTTTTTAATTGCTTTTTATTTGGGCAAGAAGGGAAAAAAGTACAATTTGTGGGAGGTGCACGTTCCTTGTTAAATGCTTCTGATTTAACAACAAAAGAAAAGGATACAGTCACTGTTGGAAAAACAACAGGAGGTTATGCGCTTATTGATTTAGGAATTAAAATAAATCCAAATTCTAAAACCGAAATATTAGGTATGTTAAGAATTAACAATGCCTTTGGAGGATTTTGGGGTAGTGATGTGACCTTGGGTGTCAGACAAATACACGTTAAAGGAATTGCTGGAAAAGGAATTAGATATCAAATTGGAAATATTGATTATAAGCTAACACCCTATACATGTTATAATTCCAATCCTGATTTAATCCTACCAAGTTTCGGTACAACAGCTATAAAAGAGCAAATTATTAATTATGAAAGTTTTTATAAAACAAATACATGGAGACAACAAGGTGCTGCGGTAGATTTTACACTCAATATTAATAAAAATAATGATGAGCTAAAGTTTAAAAGTTTTCTTTTCAGATTGAATCCATCTAATCAATCATCTTTATTTGAGCGACTTTACGGAGGAGGTAGTGTCGCACTAAACCAGCATAAAAACTTTCAAATTGGTGCAAATTATGCGAGTGTATTTGATGTGAGAGGAACAGCTTTGAATAACGATTTCTACCGAAATTATGTTACTACTTTGATTTATAATTACAAACATGAATTTGAAAAGCTAAAGATTGAATTTTCTGGAGAAAGTGGTTTTTCAAATACCTTTTCTGCTGAGCAAACCAATCCTCAATTAAAAGATTATTTCATCCATGTAAAAGCAAATACAACAGTAAAAAAAACTGGTTTACAATTTGAAGCAAGCTACATGGATAATGGTGCTGATTTTCGTAGTGCTGGTGCACAATCAAAAAGAATCGATTTTAACCAGCAAAACACATTTTATCAACGATATACTAATAATCAAATTATACGACCAATTAGTTACTATGATTTATATAATGACCCCAGTTTATATTCCATGCAATTCAATACAAAATTGATGGATTATAATCCTGCGATAAATAATGTATTGCCTTATGGTATTGCTACATTCAATAGAAGAGGAGCTAACTTTTCAATCAACTATAAAGATAAAAGAGAACGAATAAGTACAGAACTTAAGTACTATCGACTTGGAGAAATAAGAGGTCAAGGAACCTTTGCTTTGAGAAAATTTGACTACATTATTGGTTCAATAAATTTTATTCCTTCTGCTGTATTTGATTGGAAAAAATCACAATCTATATTTTTGGCAGTAGCATATCAAAATACAAAGCGAAATAGTCAATTGCCAGCAGAATCTATAAATCTTCAATCTTATACCTTGAATTTTGGTTTTTCAAGTGAAATCATAGATAAACTTTATTTAATTGGTAATGGCTTTTTGTTTAAAAGTAATGGAAACGAAATAATGCCTATTCGCGATTCAAAGGAAATGATAATTAAATTTCAACCAACCAAAATTTCTGGAAGTGAATACTGTCTTTCAAGCGGTTTGAAATTTGAATTTTCGAAAGATGTTTATTTAAGTGTTTTTTACGAGTATAACGTAAATAATTTTCTGGCTTTTAAGCCATATAATTTCAATCAATTTCAAGTGGTTTATTTTATGAAATTTTAAATATGGAACGCATTTTATTTATACTAATTTCGGTTGTTTTTCTTGTAGGTTGCAGGAAAGATGAACTAAAAAAAATCGATGGCCCATCATTGGCTGATTTAAATGGGAAATTTTCTGTAATTAGCAAATTGAAAGTAAGTAAAGATTCAGTTAATTTCTCCGCAAATGAATCTGTTTATTTTACTGCTGAATTTTCAAAAGTTTCTAACTGGAAATTAGAAATTATTGGTCAGACTAGCGGTGCTGTAAAAGAAATTACTGGAATTGGCAATAAACTAACAAATAATGAAACAGCATGGGGAGGTGCAACTACCTATTTTCCTGTTTTTCGGTCAGAATTATGTACTGCGCGACTCACAGTTCAGGGTGAAAAAGATACGCTAATAACAACTGTTAAAATTAAAGAACCTAAAGTAAATTCGGGATTTGTTGTTGCTGACTTTGAGTCTTCTTTTAATGCTGGTTGGTCCTCTTTTGTTCAGGCTGGAGCGAATATGGATTTTCAAGTAAAAAGTGATGATTCAGCAGCACAAGGAGGAGGTTATCTTAATATGGCTGGAACCGTAGATTGGGATTGGCTTATCGGGTTAATCAATTTTAAAGCAACAGCGTATGGTGCCAAAACTTTTCCACTAAGTTCAAATCCTGATAATTTATATTTCAATGTACTTGTTTGGGGTGAACCAAATTTAAACAATAGTTTAGTTCTATTTCAATTTCAGGAAGATGAAAATGAAGATGGTAAATTCAGTTCAAATTCTGAAGATATGTATTCACATCAGATTACGATTAATTGGACAGGTTGGAAATTAGTTAGTATCCGATACAGTGATTTACTTTCGCTTGTGAATGGTTCGCCTGCAGCTGCTTCAGGTAATGGTGTTTTTGATCCTAATAAGTTGATGCAAATTAACATGCTTCATCTTGCAAATCCAAAGTCAGGTTTTGCAAAATCGAAGTTGGACTACTTGATATTTTCTGAAGGTAAACCAATCGAACCATGATTCTAAATAAAATACATATAATTCTTTTTTTTATATTCAGTTCTTTGTGCACAATCTCAAGTGCTCAAAATGATAATTATGAATTTAAAAAGAAGTTGATACGTATTGAGGCCCTAGGGTTATATGATTCTACCGAAGTGGTATCACATTCTATTCACGGATTTACTCAATTGAACGTTTTTGATGGAACTAATTCTGATGAGGTCTGGTGGTCTAAAAATTCAAACTGTATACAAGGAAAATTTGAAGTAGACACATTGAAAACGAATTTTTTGGTTTTCAAATGGAATAAAGATCAAACGGAATGTGATTGGGTAGGGGTAGGTTTTGGTTGGGATGGTTGGTCCGCGAAAGATATGGCATATCTAAAAGATTCATTAGCTTTCGAGATTACTGTTCGTGCTTCAAATAGAGAAATAACGAATCTACCTTGGGCTTTTGGCATAGAGGATTACAATGGAAATCAATGTTGGTTAGGATTTAAAAAAGAATTTTTAGCTAAGTCAACTTTAAGTAGATTATGGAGTACCGTTTTAATTCCAATAAGTGCTTTTCCAATAATTGAGAATGAGGTAGATTTAACCGCAACGAAGCAATTAATTATTCAGTTATTTGCAGCAGGTGAAATAGAATTAAAGTCTATTCGAATAGTGCCTTTTCAAAATAAATAATTCATTATTGTTTTTGAATGATTTGTCTATAATTTATATTTTCTTGTTCGATGGAAATAATATAAGTGCCAGGGGATAAATGCTTCAAAGAAATGGAATGCAAAGGAGTTGTTTCGTTTCGAGCATCTAATAATTTACCCTCTATGGTATATATCTTGTAATTAAGAATAGTTGAAGTTGAATTTAAGTAAAGCTCATCATTTGTCGGGTTTGGGTAGAAACTGAGTGATGTATGAACATCATCAATTGATGCTTTAGGATCAGGTTGATATACTCTCACATAGTCAATCTTCATCTCTGCAGGGAAAACAGTTGATTGATCTGGATATCCTGGCCAGTTGCCACCAACAGCAAGGTTTAAAATTAAGTAAAATGGTAAATGAAATTCTTCTGTACCATTGATATTGTTTTTAATATTTAATTGATAATAAATTATATCATCCATGAACCATTGAATTTTTGTAGAATCCCAAATGATACTATAATTATGGTAAATTGCAGGGTCAGTTTCTATAATTCCTCCCCAGTATTGATGCCCCATGTTATCCCAGTGTGCAGTTCCATGTATTTTCATTTCTGAATTTATATGTTCCATTACATCAATTTCCCCACACTTAGGCCAGGAAATTTGATCGATTGAAGTGCCTAACATCCAAAAAGCTGGCCACAACCCTTTCCCTTGCGGACATTGAATACGACTTTCGATTTTTCCATATTTTGTTGAGAATTTTCCTTTAGTACTAATTTTTGCAGATGTAAATGAATTTGAACCATATTGTTCTTTTTTAGCGGTGATGGTTAGTTGTCCTTGATAAATGTTCAAATTATTAGAACCAGCTGTGTAAAATTGCGATTCATTATTACCCCAACCATTTCCACCTGTTTCTTGAATCCACTTGGTGTCATCTAATTTATTTTCATTGAATTCATCACTCCAAATCAAAGTCCATTGAGCATGAACATTACAGTTAATTATTAGGGTTATGAGATATAAATACTTCATGATAAAATTTATATTATAGATAGATTTACAGACAAAAATGAAGGGGCTAGTTTCAATGTAGCCCCTCTAAACAATTCATATTACGAAAAAATTTATTCTTTAATTATTCTTGACATATGACTTCCTGCATCAGTATTAATTTCTATTAAATAAATACCACAGTCATATTTTGATAACTCTAATTGATAATCTAATTTTTCAATCGAATTGAAGTTGGAGATTAATTCACCGTGAATTCCATAAACATTTAATGATTTAATTAACTCTTCACTATGAATATATAAATTTGATGAAGTTGGGTTTGGATTCAAACTAACATTAATATTTTTTAATCTAGGTAGTGAATTAGTTAAACAAACACCACACTGATCATAGGTTATTGATACATCACCCTGTCCAATTACCCATCTTCTGTTGGCATAAGAATTATAATCAGTAACAGGAGCACATCCACCACCATTCTGCATATCATTAATCAAGTTTTCAGTTTTTCCGTCTTTAACGATTAAATATTCAACAGTGTCTTTAGGTGCAGGGGATAATTTAATAGTCCATGTTCCATCACCATTGTTTACTCCTTGTGGTCCCCAAGCAGGATTCCAACTCCAGATAGCTCCAGTTAGATTAACTTGGTTAGCTGATTCACATATTTGTACGGTTACATTTAAATCCGGGTAAGAACATGGAACACAACGATCATACGAAATTGATACATCACCTGAACCTACGTCCCAACGTCTGTTTGCATAACCTGAGTAATCTGTAACAGGAGCACAAGTACCTCCATTTTGCATATCAGAAATCAAATTTTCTTGTACACCATCAACAATAATTAAATACTCCATGTTAGCTGTTGGTTTCGGACTTAGGGTAAATTTCCATTTTCCGTTTCCTTGATCTTTCGCAACAGGACCTCCATTTGGATCCCAATTCCACCATGGACCAGTTAGTCTAACTGAGTTAGCATTTGGTTTACATACTTCTACTGTGATGTTTAATTCATCTACTGAACAAGTTCCACATTTACCATAGGTGTTAGTAATCGCTAAGCCATCTGTTGTTAACCATTTACGATTAGCATAGGTAGCTTTATCGGTAACAGGAGCACATGTACCTCCGTTTTGCATCTCAGCAATTAAGTTTTCTTGTACTCCATCAACAACCAATAAATACTCCATTGCTTCTGTAGGTGCTGGGGTAAAAGTAAAAGTCCAAGTACCATTTTTATTGTCTACAGCCTCAGGTCCACCAGTAGGATTCCAACCCCACCAAGGACCTGTTAATCTGACAGAATTTGCTGGTTTACATACCGTAGTTGTAATGGTTAGGTTTTGCGAAAATGCATTACCCAAAAACAATACGGTAAGTGTAATTAATTGTATAAAATTTTTCATAGCCTAGTCGTTTTAGATTTTCTTAAAAATAATTAATAATTGTATAAAATACAATAAGTAAAAATCTTTTTTTCTTTAAAACTAAATTTTGACCATTTATAATTTAAATTGAAATTCAGTTTCTGAATTAAGTTGTTGAAATAGAGTAGAGTCAAATGAAAACAACTTCGCAGGTCTATGTTTAACATTAGCTTGTTTTTCAGTGTGTTTAATTAAGGGAATGCACTTTAATTTCTTTCTGAAGTTTGCTTTATCTAAAATTGTTTCATAAACAAATTCATATAATTGTTGAAGTTCATTTAAGGTGAATTTTAAAGGTAATAATTCAAAACATACAGGTTCATTTCGCAATTTTTTCTTCAATAATTCATAGGTTGATTGAACAATTAAATTATGGTCGAAAGCTAATTCGGGTAGTTCATCTATAGGTTGCCATTTTACTTCTTCTGCCCAAGAAGAGGCGGTAGCTTTGAAATCAGAAATTCTAATCAGAGCCAAGTAAGCACTCGTTATTACACGTCCTTGAGGATGACGATTTGGATTCCCAAAAGTTTCTGCTTGATGAAGATCTACATTTGATAAATTTGTCAATTCCGTAAGTATTCTGTTTGCTGCTGCATTTAAATCCTCATCTGGGTAAACGAGATCACCGGGGATAGCCCATTTGTTGTTAAATGGTTCCATGGCACGTTTGATCAATAGTACATGAATTTTACCATTTTGAAATCCAAAAATGACACAATCCAACGAAAAGGAATATGTAAAAAAATCTTTAAAATCGATTTTGTACATTGGCTTATTTTATTAGTTCGATTAATTTGGTTAAAGGTCCAATTTGAATGCGAAAAAAACCGGGTTCATTTACAAATTCTCCTGATAGATTAGCATATTTAAAGTCGTTATCGGATAATAAAAAAGAGACCTTTTTTGTTTGTCCAGGTTGTAAGTCTATCTTTTCAAAACCCTTTAATTGCTTTACTGATGGAGTTAGTTTTGCTTGTAAGTCTGAAATATAAAGTTGTACAACTTCTTTACCAAATTTTAGTCCTGAATTTGTAATGTCAATAGTTATATGTATTGTATCAGGATCTTTGAACTTTTCTTTACTTACAACTAAATTTGAATAGGTGAAAGTAGTGTAGCTCAAACCATGTCCAAATTCCCACTCTGGATCAAAACCGTTCCATTCATTTGTTTTTGATTTTTCAACACTTTTGGGGTGATCGTAATGTTCAATTATACCGCTGTATTTTGGATAAGTATAGGGTAATTTACCACATGGGTTTTCCTCCCCGTAAACTATTTTTGTACATGCCGAACCTCCATAGTCCCCTGGTAAATATAATTGTATGATTGCATCTAATCCTTCTACGATAGAGTGAAGCGTTCTGGGTCTTCCTTCTACCAAGAGAGCAATCACAGGTTTGCCGGTGTTAATGGCGCATTTTGCGAGTTGTAATTGAGCCTCTGGTAAATTTAAATCTCGAATATCACCTGGTTTTTCAGTACCTGGTAATTCTCCCAAACAAAGTAAAATGACATCATTTTTTAATACTTCTTCTTTTAATTTGATTGTGTCTAATATCCTGCTTGATTCCCAACCATTCTTGTATTCGTTCACAGCACCTTTAACAAAAGAAATGTCAGGGTTTTTTGATTTAAATGCATCAAGAATGGACATCGATCCAGGGGTGTTATAGGTAGTATCTATTCCTTGCCAAGTGTGTGTCCATGCGCCATTCAATGCATTCAATGAGTTAGCTGTCGGACCTGTAATTAATATTTTCGTGTTTGGATTTAAGGGTAGAATATTGTTATTATTCTTCAATAAGGTAATAGATTCTAAAACTGTATTTTCAGCTTCTTTTTTGAAAGATGAGGTACTAAACGGATAGGTCTCTAACTTTTCTTTCGTTGTTTGATCAAACAGTCCTGCATAAAATTTAACACGTAAAATACGTCTTACAGCATCATCTAATCGATTTGAATCAATCAACTTTTCAGCAAAAGCTTCTTTAAATTGTTTACAATACTCTTTGTAAAGTGGAGAGGTTGGTACCATACTCATATCAACTCCTGCTTGTATGGCTTGAGCTATCGCTTCTTTATATGAACCAGCAGTTTGATGCACTGTTTGTAAAAGGCTAAAATCTTCCCAATCAGAAACTACGAATCCTTTAAATCCCCATTTATGTTTTAGAAGTGTTGTTAATAGATTATAATTCGAATGACCTGGAATACCATTTACACTACCACTATTCACCATAACCGTAAGTGCTCCTGCTTCAATTGCTGCTTTGAAAGGTGGCAGATATAATTCTGACATATATTTTTCAGGAATCCAAGCGGGTGTTCGGTCTCTTCCTGACTGTGGCATACTGTAGCCTACAAAATGTTTTAAACAGGATACGACATGTGAATTATCTATTTTAGCTTGATTTCCCTGATAACCTAGAATAAATTGTTTGCCGAGTTCAGAAGAAAGGTAAGGGTCTTCGCCAAGTGTTTCAAAATACCGTGACCACAATGGTTGTCTACCCAAATCTAGTACAGGTGAAAAATTCCATCTGATCCCGCTGGCACGCATCTCAGTCGCAGTGATGGAAGCAGTTTTCTTAAGCACTTCTCGATTCCATGTGGCTGCTAAACCAATTTCGTGCGGAAATAAAGTAGCTCCTTGGGTGTAATTTACTCCGTGTATGGCATCAATTCCGTAAATTATTGGGGTTTTTGAGCGTTTCTTTAGGTAATATTGATTGATTGTTTCATGTATCGATTTCCATTCAATCAATGTTAAGGTATGCGAACTGACATTGAGTATGGAACCAACATGGTATTTAAGTATAGCTTCATTTAACTTAACTTCATCTATTTGTAAGGGTTCGAGAATTTTTCCAACGGCGTCTGTTTTAAGTACCGCATCTAGTGTGATTTGACATGTTTGTCCTATTTTTTCTTCTAATGACATGTTTGCCATTAATAGATTAATTCTCTCTTCAACCGATTTTTCAAACTGATCCTTACTCATCTGACAAAAGCCAAAAGAATAGTAAGTCATGAAGCATACTATGAATATAATATTACGCACAAATTTTAGTTTTTATAATTTATTTGAAAATAATAAATATTGTCTTTGGTACAATAACTATTTTATGAAATTAGTAGGTCTTTTTAGCTAAATTTTATCAAATTTCATTTTTCAAAAGTTAATTAGTACAAATTAAGAAATCAGAAATAATTTCATAATACCAATAAACTATTACAGGTGTAAAGAAAATTCAAAAATCTTTACATAAAATTAAAACAAGTGTTTAAATCAATGACTTATAAATTACTGTTTAAGTCTTTTTTTTTGTCAAATTATTTTTAGTAAACACATCTTCCGATTCTTTACCTTTGTCCTTCCAATGCACATCGAACTAATATACCAAGACGAATACTGCTTTGTGGTGAATAAACCCTCCAATATGGTGGTGCATCATTCTAAATATGTGGGCGATTTGGAGGAAGAATCCTTGGTCGAAATCCTAGAAAAACAAAATATTAAAGGTCATCCTGTCCATCGGTTGGATCGAAAAACTTCTGGATTAATTCTATTTGTAAAGGATAGTAAAAACGTTTCGATTTTTCAGAAAATGTTTGATGATAAGTTGATAACGAAAAAATACTTGTCATTGGTCCGTGGATTTATTTCTCAAGAAGGCGTGGTAGATTCTCCAGTTAAAAACGAGCGAGGAAATTATAGAGAGGCGTTATCACGATTCAAACCGCTTCATAATTTTGAATGGAATTTACCGGTGGAACCTTATCAAACATGTCGTTATACATTGTTAGAATTTGAACCTGTTACGGGTCGAATGCATCAGTTAAGAGTTCATGCAAACAAAATAGCCCATCCGATTATCGGCGATCCCAAATATGGGAATAGACACCACAATCACTTTTTTGAAGAATATTTTGGCTATGCAAGACTATATTTGCATGCGTATTCATTAACGTTTACACACCCAATTACGGGTACAGAAATAAAATTAAAAACAAAATTACCCGAGTTTTGGACTGATTTGGGAATAATGAATTTAGATACATTGTATGAATAAGATTCAATTTATAGAACAACAAACTTCGCTTGTTACCAAAGCGATTGAAAATACAGTTTCTCTTTTAGAAGAAGGTGCTACAATTCCGTTCATAGCGCGTTACCGAAAAGAGAGAACGGGAGGGTTGGATGAATTGCAAATTGCCTTAATTAGAGATAATGATAAGAAGTTTGAAGAAATCATTCAACGTCAAAAAACGATTGTTAAAGCGATTGAAGAGCAAGGGAAACTATCTGCTGAACTAAAAAGTAAAATTGAAAATACGTTTGATTTGATTCAGTTGGAAGATATCTATTTACCTTACAAACAGAAGCGTTTAACTAGAGGAGAAAAAGCTCGTAAATTAGGGTTAGAACCTTTGGCAAAAATGATTTTATCACAAAAAGGGGGAACTCCAGAAAGATTGGCTGAATCCTTTGTGAAGGGAGAGGTGCAAGATGAGAAAATGGCTTTGCAAGGGGCGAATGATATCATTGCTGAATGGGTAAATGAAAATGGAGCACTTCGTAATAAAATACGTCGTCTGTTTCAACGAAAAGCCATTGTTACCGCTAAAGTAGTCAAAGGAAAAAATGAAGAAGGAGCAAAATATGCAGATTACTTTGATTTTAATGAGTCCTTGTTTAAAATTCCATCCCATAGATTGCTTGCTATAATCCGTGGCGAAAAAGAAGGGGTGATTTCGTTTAAGGTTCAGCCAGACAAAGAAGAGGCACTTTCGAACGTATATGAGTTTTTTGTGCGAGGCGAAAACAGTGCGACAGATTTTATAAAATCGGCATGTAATGATGGTTATAACAGATTACTAATGCCGTCTATTGAAAATGAAATTATCAATGAAGCAAAATTGAAAGCAGATATTACTGCTATTCAGGTATTTTCTAAAAACTTAAAACAATTATTACTCGCTCCACCTTTGGGGGCTAAACGAATTTTAGCGATAGATCCCGGATTTAGAACGGGGTGTAAAGTCGTTTGTATTGATGAAAAAGGAGACTTGTTAACGAATGTGACCATTTTTCCACACGCTCCACAAAACGAACGGGATAAAGCAAGTGCAAAAATTGCGCAATTAGTTCAAGCGTATAAAATCGAAGCGATCGCTATTGGTGATGGAACCGCTGGAAGAGAAACAGAATTTTTGATTAAGAAAACACGATTTGACCGTGATATAGAAGTTTTTGTTGTGCGTGAAGATGGAGCATCGATTTATTCCGCTAGTCCAATTGCTCGAAAAGAATTTCCTGATTACGATGTAACAGTGCGTGGAGCGGTTTCCATAGGAAGAAGATTGATGGACCCACTTTCTGAATTGGTCAAAATTGATCCAAAATCCATCGGTGTTGGGCAATACCAGCATGAGGTTGATCAAAAATTATTAAAAGAATCCCTCGATGATGTGGTTGTATCTGCGGTAAATAACGTTGGGGTAGATGTGAATGTAGCTTCTTCTTATTTGTTACAATACGTATCGGGTTTAAGTACTTCTTTGGCTGAAAACATTGTCAAATATCGTCAGGAAGTCGGAGCGTTTCAATCACGAACTGAATTGAAAAAAGTAAAAGGATTGGGTCAGAAAGCATATGAACAATCCGCTGGTTTTTTGAGGATTAGAGAAGGTGAAAATCCATTGGATAATTCATCGGTACATCCTGAATCCTACGAACTTGTTGCAAAAATGGCGAAGAAATTAAAGTTATCAGTTCCAGCATTATTAAATAATAATGAAGCTATTCAAGGATTGAAACAAACTGATTTTTCGGAGGTAGATGCTTTCACTTTTAATGATATTATCGAAGAGTTAAAAAAGCCAGGAAGAGATCCTAGAAAGAAGGCGAAAGTAATGGAGTTTAGCAAAGACATTCGTTCAATTGAAGACTTGAAAGTAGGGTTTAAATTAACAGGGATAGTTACCAATGTAACCGCTTTTGGTGCCTTTGTAAATATCGGAATTAAGGAAAATGGATTGATTCATAAATCAAATCTTTCAGATGCATATGTAGAAGATCCTACACAGCATATCGCTTTGCATGAACATGTAAATGTGGAGGTTATGGAAGTCGATGTGGCACGCAAACGCATTGGTTTGAAGAAGATTTAAATCTAATTTCCATATCAAATTCTATTTTACTAACTTTATGAGTTTGTAAAAAGTGAATATTAAATACTTTTAATTAAAGTATTTGATTTTCAATTCATAATTTGAATGGTATGAACTCAATGATAGTAGCCTCTGTGCTCGTTTGTTATTTTTTAGTTTTGATTTTGATTGCGTATTTCACTTCACGTAAAGCAGATTCAGAATCCTTTTTTTCAGGAAACAAACAAAGTTCGTGGTATTTAGTTGCTTTCGGAATGATAGGTACTTCCTTGTCTGGAGTGACATTTATTTCCGTTCCAGGAGCTGTCGGTGGTGGTGGTTGGCATTATTATCAATTAGTGTTAGGGTTTTTCATCGGATATTTTGTTGTTGCTTATGTGCTATTGCCTCTATATTACAAATATAACCTTACTTCTATTTATCGTTATTTAGAATTTCGACTTGGTTTTCAAGCATATAAATGGGGGGCAGGGTATTTTATTTTATCAAGAACACTAGGTGCTGTTGTTCGTTTGTATTTGGTTATTAATGTGTTACAATTGTTTGTCTTTGATGAATTAGGAATTCCCTTCTGGTTAACAACTGTGTTGATTATGACAATGATTGTGTTATATACTCTGAAAGGAGGAGTAAAAACAATTGTTTGGACTGATACCTTACAAACCGTTTTTATGTTGTTAGCTTTAGTTGTGTGTATTTTCTCTATTCAAAGTAACTTGGGATGGGATTGGGGCACGATTTGGACAGAAATGAAAACCAATAAATTAACTGAAGTATGGGCGTTTGATGGGTTGAAAAAAGATTATTTTTTGAAACACGTGTTAGGAGGGGCCTTTATTACCATTACGATGACTGGATTGGACCAAGAAATGATGCAGAAAAATATTAGTGTTAAGAATTTGAAAGATGCTCAAAAAAATATGGTTTCTTTCTCAGTAGTATTGTTGTTTGTTAATCTGTTATTTTTATTCTTGGGAGGGATGCTTTACATTTTTGCGAAACAAAATGGTTGGGAATACCAACCGGATGATATGTTTCCAGCAATCGTTCAAAATCATTTACCTCAAGGAATTTTTATCATTTTCATTATTGGTTTAATTTCAGCTTTGTTTCCTTCTGTTGATGGAGCTATTACCGCGTTAACTTCTTCATTCTGTATTGATATTCTTGGTTTTCAACGCAGAGAAGATTTAGATGAGAAAAAACGAGTGCGTATTCGTCAAATAGTTCATTTGAGTTTTGCGGTATTATTCTTATTATTAGTGTTTTACTTTAAATGGAAAGACGACAAAAGTATTATCAATTTGATTTTTGTGATCGCAGGTTACACTTATGGACCCTTATTAGGTTTGTTCAGTTTTGGTATTTTAACAAAAAGAGCGATTCAAGAGAAAGTAGTTCCGTTTGTTTGTATTCTTTCTCCACTGATTTGTTATTTCTTAGATAAGAATTCACAAAGTATTTTTAGTGGATATCAATTTGGAAATGAAATGTTGATAATTAACGGATTAATCACTTTTGTCTTATTATTTATTACAAGTAGAAAAAATGAAAATAGTATTGTCGGATAACGGTTTACACTTACGTTTTGCCCCTTTAACCTTAACTCGTCCAGTTGGAAATTTACGAATGGGTATTCTAACAAATGACGAGCGTTGGAAACAATTTGTACCAAATGCTGAAATTTTTTATGAAACAGAAAGTTATTTACAAAATAAGTTTCAAGGAACGGATAAATGGGATATTAAAATAAATGCAAATGTAATTCCAAATCAAGAGCTTGTAGATCAAATTCAATTGTTAAAAAAGAACACAAGACTTGTAATAAATGGTATCTGTATTGCTGAAAAAGGGAATGCGATTAAAGATGAGGTTGAATTTAACGGCGAAGCTCCTTTAATATTAGATCAACGCTGGGATTTATATCAACAAAATGGAAAAGTATTAACTGCTGATTTTGAACTAATAACCCAAGGGAGAAAATCACAAGCTTTATCTACATCAAATACTATTATAGGTGATGCATCTCTTGTGTTTTTAGAAGAAGGAGCAAGTGTAGAAGCTTGTATCTTAAATACAAAATCAGGACCGATATATGTTGGTAAAAACGCAGAAGTCATGGAGGGATCTGTTGTCCGAGGACCTTTGGCCTTATGCGAGTCTGCTGGATTAAAATTAGGAACTAAAGTATATGGTCCTACAACTTTAGGTCCGCATTGTAAGGTAGGAGGGGAAGTGAATAACGTTATTTTTCAAGCTTTCTCAAATAAGGGGCACGATGGTTTTATTGGTAATGCAGTAATCGGTGAATGGTGTAATTTAGGAGCGGATACGAATTCTTCTAATTTGAAAAACAATTATTCAAATGTCAAAGCTTATTCTTATGAAACCGATCAAATGGAAAATACAGATGTTCAATTTATGGGATTAATGATGGGTGATCATAGTAAATGTGGTATTAATACAATGTTTAATACAGCAACAGTAGTAGGTGTTTCTGCAAACATTTATGGAGGTGATTTTCCTTCTAAAAAAATCGATTCATTTTCTTGGGGTGGTCCAAATCATCGGGTGGTTGATTTTCAATTGGAAAAAGCGATAGAGGCTGCCAAAGCAATGATGGAAAGAAGAAATGTTCCGTTCACAGAAGCTGATAGAGAAATCTTTGAATTTTTGAGTCAGCATAATCGTTAACGTATTTTAACGCTAAATAACTAATCAATTTTCTATATTCGTTTGAATGAAATCACTTATCGAATTATACAAGCAGACTTTTAAATACAAATTCGTAGCCATTATGGTGATCGTTTCAAATTTGATGTTTGTAATTTTCAATTTATTATCCCTTGTGCTTTTTATTCCTGTCTTACAAATGATTTTTCCAAAAGACAAGGATGAAATTAATTGGATGAAAGAGCCAATTTATAATGGTGGTTTTCTTGATTTTTTTAAATATTGTTCAAAATGGTATGAATATACGATGCAACAAATGGTATTAAAAGACCCAAAAGAAGCTCTCCTTTTTGTATGTATTTCAGTAGTTTCCGCTTTTTTTCTAAAAAACGTTTTTAGGTATTTAGCTATTTATTTTCAATCCTTTTTACGTATGTCGGTTGTACGTGATGTGCGTGATAATTTATTTCGTAAAGCATTACGGCTTCCTCTCTCTTTTTATACTGAAGAAAGAAAAGGAGATATTATGGCGAGAATGAATAGTGATGTAAATGAGATCGAAGTAGCTGTAGTTTGTTTGTTAGAATTGATTTTTCGTGAGCCAATAGCAATCATTATCAATCTTATTGTATTGATTTATTGGAGTCCTTCGTTAACTTTGTTTTCCTTGATTTTACTTCCGATTTCGGCTTTAATTATATCTAGAATTGGTAAAAGTTTAAAGAAAACAGCTAAAGAAGGACAAGAGCAAATGGGAGTCTTATTTTCTTCATTAGAAGAGAACTTGACCGGAATTAGAATTATAAAGGGGTTCAATGCGACTAAATATGTTGAGGAAACGTTTCGTAAAATCAATTTAAGACACCAACAATTAATCACATTGACTTTCAGAAAAAAAGATCTATCATCTCCCTTAAATGAATTTTTAGGATCTGTAGTTTTAGTATGTATTGTTTGGTTCGGTGGTTCCATGATTTTAGATTCAAGGGAAAATGCAAGTTTAACTGGGGAAGAGTTTTTAACTTTTATCATCGTTTTTTCTCAGTTACTTAGACCGATTTCTGGTATTGCTTTTTGTATTTCCAATCTTAATAAAGCGAAAGTTTCTCAAGATAGAATAAACGAGATTTTGAATTTGGATGAGAAAATATACGAATCTGAAAATCCAGTCAAACTTGAAAGAATTAAAACAGGAATTTCTTACCAAAATATTAAGTTTAAATACAAAGATAAGTGGGTTCTAAATGATATTAATTTAGATATTCCTCAAGGAAAAACGATCGCGCTTGTAGGGGAGTCGGGGAGTGGAAAATCAACGATTGCTGACCTTTTACCACGGTTTTATGATATTCAACAAGGTGAGATATTAATAGATGGAATTAATGTTAAAAATATTGGTCTAGAAGAGTTAAGAAGTCATATTGGAATCGTAAGTCAAGAATCTATATTATTCAATGATACAATCAAAAACAATATTGCTTTTGGTCTTGAAAATGTTTCAGATGAAGCAATAATGGAAGCTGCTAAAATCGCAAATGCGCATGATTTTATTTCTAAACTAGAGAATGGATACAATACGAATATAGGAGAAAGAGGAAACAAATTATCGGGAGGACAAAAGCAAAGAATTAGTATTGCAAGAGCTGTACTAAGAAACCCAGAAATTTTGATTTTAGATGAAGCTACCTCAGCCCTAGATACTGAAAGCGAAAAAACAGTACAAGATGCTCTTGAAAAATTAATGAAAAATAGGACATCTTTAGTAATAGCACATCGTCTAAGTACAGTAAAGAATGCTGATAAAATAGTAGTATTACAAAAAGGGAAAATTGTTGAACAAGGAACACATGATGAACTTTATGCTATAAATGGTGTATATCATTCGTTGTGTAGTTTACAAGGTGTTTGATATGGATGTAATTCTAACAAATATTCAAAAAAAAATTTTTTTGAAACTATTTTTTAGTTTTACGTTATCATTTACAACTTTTTTTTCAACCGCTCAATTAACGATTTCTAAAAAATTTACTCCAAGTGGAATTGTAAATCAGGTACTAAAGGGAAAAGGTGTTGAAATTTCAAATGTCACATTTAGAGGAGCTTCAAATGCATTGGGTACCTTCACTGCGAATAACACTAATCTGGGTATTAAAGAAGGTATAATTTTATCTACAGGCAGTATCTATAATGCTGTGGGGCCGAATATTCAAGAAGGCAAAACAACAATTTTTGACAAACCTAGTTATAATTTATTGGGTCCAACCTCAATGGACGCTGCGGTATTAGAATTTGATTTTACCCCACAAGGTGACACTATTGAATTTCAATATGTTTTTGCCTCTGAAGAGTATCCTGAATATGTAAACAAAGAATTTAATGATATTTTCGGTTTTTTCATCTCTGGTCCAGGTATTTCTGGAGTTCGAAATATTGCTTTACTTCCAGATGGAAATACAGTAGCAATTAACAATGTGAATCAATTCAAAAATTCAAATTTTTATATTTCTAATGAATCGGGCAAAACTATAGAGTATGATGGTTTTACAAGGGTTTTGACAGCTAAAGCAATAGTTCAGTGTGGTAAAACATATCATTTAATTCTAGCAATCGCTGATATACAAGATATGAAATACGATTCAGCAATTTTTTTAAGTGCTAAAAGTTTATCGGTTCCAACAAAATTCGAAGTGAAGCAAATGTTATCGAATTATTTTTTTGATGATGATAGTACTAAAATGCTTGAAAATTGTACCTCTGCAAATATTAAAATAAACAGATCTTCCCAGTTTATCAATCGTAATTCAACATTAAATATCACAATAGAAGGTAGCGCGATTGTTAATAAGGATTATTCAAATACAATTCCAAAAACGATTAGCTTTAATACAGGTGAGTTGAGTAAAGATATTTCATTTAATGCACTCTATGATAAAGAAAAGGACACTTTAGATTCATTAATTTTAATTTTTTCAGGTCCTGAAATTTGTGAACCGATACGTGTAAAATTTACTTTTCAAAGTATTGAACCGATTGATGTTAAATTATTAAATGACACGATTCATTGTGAGGATCAACCCATATTTATAAAGCCATTAATAACTGGAGGTTTATCACCATATAATTTTATTTGGTCTAATGGTAGTTTTCAAGATTCTATTCAAGTATCTCCCAATCAAACTACAAATTACACCGTAACAGTGAATGATATTTGTTTTAATTCACCTGTAACTGTCTCAAATACGGTTTTTGTACCTATGTATGTTCCATTGGCAGTAAATAAAATTCCAGATATTATTGAAGTTTGTCCGTTTAAACCTACTTCCATACCTATAAAACCAATAGATGGGGGTGGGGATTATAAATTTAAATGGTTTAGAAATAATTTGCTTTTTTCTGAAATTAAAATGGATACCATTAAACCTGAGAAAACAGCAATTTATAAAGTCTTAGTTACAGATCGTTGTGGAGATACAGTTTCTACAAGTTTTAATTATACTGTTACGAGTCCTCCTTTAACTACCATTTTATCTGGTGATTCAGTTATTTGTTATTTGGATTCTAGTTTGATAAACGTTAAAGCATCAGGAGGGTTAGGAACATATACTTTTAGATGGGAAAATTCTAATTCTGTTGATGATTTTATATATTCAAAAAATTTAACTTCAAGTTGGATATACGTTAATGTTGGAGATGATTGTAAAACGTTTGAAGTCAGAGATAGTTTTTATGTTCAAGTAATGAGACCGTTTGTAGACTTTGAAATACAAGGTTATCCTGTAGTTAATACTCCGATACTACTTTTAAACAAATCAAAGAATGTTACCAAATACAATTGGTTTGTAAATAATGTCTTTGTTTCAAAAGATTTTAATACTTATGTAACACTAGCTGATTCCGCTAATCATTCTTTTAGGCTACTTGTAACTGACGAGTTTGGTTGTAAGGGAGATACAACAATCTCATTTCTAGTTTTTAATACTCCTTCAGTATATATACCAAACGCATTTACTCCTGATAATAATTTGTTCAACAATGTGTTTTATCCGGTATTAACCTCAATTAAATCAGTAGAATTTTACATCTACAATCGATGGGGTGAATTAGTTTACAACACAAATGAAATACGTGAATGTTTTTGGGATGGTACATACAATGGGGAAGTTTGCCCTAATGGCGTTTACATCTACAAATTGAAAACAATATCGGTTACCAATGAAAAAAAAGAATTTGTTGGTCATGTTAACTTAATTAAATAATTCGAAATAAAATGATTAATAAAAAGATTATTCTAGTATTCTTAATAAGTCTTAGATTATTTGCTCAAAACGATAAACAAATAAATTGGTATAATTCCAAAAATGGTCTTAAAACGGAGAAGGCATATAAATTTCTAAAACAAAAGAATAAAAAAGGAGAAGAGGTCATTGTTGCTGTAATCGATTCTGGTGTAGATATTGAACATGAGGATTTAAAAGATAAAATTTGGATAAATTTGAAAGAAATTCCAAATAACAAAATTGATGATGATGCTAATGGGTATATTGATGATATTTACGGTTGGAATTTCCTAGGTAATTCTAAAGGGGAAAACCAAGAATATGCACGCTATGAAAAAGTGAGAATCTATGCTGATTTGAGAGATAAATATGAGCGGTATGAAAAAAATCAAATCTCTGAAAGTCAAGAATATAATCTTTTTATTCAACTGAAAAAAGAAATTAATACGGAACGTTCTGAATATGAAAACTATAAGTCCCAAACCAAACAACTTTTACAAGCGATTAAATTCATTCCTAGTTTTGTTAGTTTAAAATTGAATAAAGCTAATTATACCTTAAATGATTTAAAAAAATGGAATGTATCAGAAGAGGATGAAATTCAAATTAAAAATATCGCTATTTCTATCTTAACTGGAGAACTATCAGAAGAAACATTAAAAGAGCAACTAAAACAAATTGACGATGAGTTAAATTACCATTTAAATCCTGATTTTGATGATCGAAAATTGATAGGAGATAAACCAGATGATTTTGGAGATAGAAACTATGGAAATAATAATGTAAAGGGACCCGACGCGCTTCATGGAACACATGTTGCAGGTATAATAGGAGCAATACGTGGTAATCAATTTGGTGGTGATGGAGTTTCAGACAAAGTTAAAATTATGTCTTTAAGGGCTGTGCCAAATGGCGATGAACACGATAAAGATATTGCACTAGCAATACGTTATGCAGTTGATAATGGTGCAAAAATTATAAATATGTCTTTTGGAAAACCTTATTCAATTTATCAAAAAGAGGTTTACAGTGCTATGATATATGCAGATAGTAAGGATGTCTTATTAGTACATGCGGCAGGAAATGATCATAAAAATCTTGATATAGAACCTAATTTCCCATCTATCAAATACGATTTTCAAACTAATTCAATGGATTTGTTACTAACGATTGGTGCTTCTACCGAAAATAATCGTGGTATTTTGGCTGCTGATTTTTCAAATTACGGTAAAAAATCAGTAGATATTTTTGCTCCAGGTCAAGATATTTACAGTACAATTCCAGAAAACAAATACAAAAAACTTGACGGTACTTCAATGGCTGCTCCAATGGTATCTGGCGTAGCTGCGTTAATTAAATCTTATTACCCCCATCTTTCGATGAAAAAAATAAAAGAGATAATTATAAAATCAGGCGATGATCATGGAAATACAAATCAAAAACTTCCAGGTGATTTCAAAAAAGTGAAATTTTTAGAACTTTCTAAAACAGGTAAGGTTGTTAATCTTTATAAATCAGTAAAAATGTGTGAAACTGAAAATTAAAATATGTTTCATAAGCTTTTTACTATTAATTTTTTCTGACTAAATTTGCCAAAAAAATAATGTTATGAGTCATGGTATTAAGCCTGGTGTAGCAACCGGAGATGATGTTCAAAAAATATTTCAATACGCTAAGGAAAAAGGGTTTGCTTTACCTGCTGTCAATGTTACAGGTTCTTCTACTGTGAATGCGGTTATGGAGACAGCTGCAAAACTTAATGCTCCTGTGATTATTCAGTTTTCAAATGGAGGGGCTTTGTTCAATGCAGGAAAATCATTAGATAATACAAATGAAAAGGCTGCTATAGCGGGTGCTATTACTGGCGCAAAACACATTCATGCACTTGCAGAATTATACGGTGCAACTGTAATTTTACATACTGACCATGCTGCGATGAAATTATTACCATGGATTGATGGTTTACTTGATGCATCTGAACAGTTTTATAAAGAAACTGGGAAGTCATTGTATTCTTCACACATGATTGATTTATCTGAGGAGCCAATTACCGAAAACATTGAGATTTGTAAAAAATATCTTGAGAGAATGAGTAAAATTGGTATGACACTAGAGATAGAATTAGGTATTACAGGTGGTGAAGAAGACGGGGTAGATAACTCTGATGTTGATAGTTCAAAATTATATACACAGCCAGAAGAAGTAGCTTATGCTTATGAGGAGTTAATGAAAGTAAGTCCTAGATTCACTATTGCTGCTGCTTTTGGAAATGTACATGGTGTTTACAAGCCTGGAAATGTTAAATTGACTCCAAAAATTTTGAAAAATTCACAAGAGTTTGTACAACAAAAATTTAATACAAATCACAACCCTGTTGATTTTGTTTTCCACGGTGGTTCTGGTTCTACCTTAGAAGAAATTCGTGAAGCAATTGGCTATGGAGTAGTTAAAATGAATATTGATACTGATTTACAATTTGCTTATACAGAAGGTACATTAAATTATGTGTTGAAATACCAAGATTATCTGAAAACTCAAATTGGTAATCCTGAAGGAGAGGAACTCCCAAATAAAAAATATTACGATCCAAGAAAGTGGGTGAGAGAGAGTGAATTAACTTTCGTGAAAAGATTAACTCAATCTTTTGAAGATTTGAATAATATAAATACTTTAGGTTAAAATTGATATGAGCAGTTGGTTTAAAAGAAATAAAGAAGGTATAACAACTTCTACCTCTGAGAAAAAAGAGACACCAGAAGGTTTATGGCACAAATGCCCGAACTGTAAAACTGTATTTACTCAAGCTGATTTCATAAAAAACAGTTACGTTTGTGATAGATGTTCTCACCATGAAAGAATTGGTTCAGAAGAGTATTTCCAATTAATTTTTGATGATCAAAAATTTACTGAAATTGATGCTGAATTGACATCCGCTGATCCACTTGAATTTCAAGACACCAAAAAATATACAGATAGAATTGCATCATCACAAAAAAGCACGGGATTAAAAGATGCTGTTAGAACTGCTTACGGTACTGTAGATGGTATGGATTTAGTTATAAGTGCTATGGACTTTGCTTTTGTTGGTGGTTCTCTTGGTTCTGTTATGGGAGAAAAAATAGTAAGAGGCATCAATAAAGCAATTGAACTAAATGCAGCTTTTATGATTATTTCAAAGTCAGGTGGAGCTCGAATGATGGAAGCAGGTTTCTCACTAATGCAAATGGCAAAAGTGAGTGGTAAACTAGGCCAACTATCGGAACATAAGTTGCCTTATATCTCATTTTTAACAGATCCAACAACTGGAGGAGTTACAGCTTCTTTTGCAATGTTAGGTGATATAAATATTGCCGAGCCTAAAGCATTAATTGGTTTTGCTGGTCCAAGGGTTGTAAAAGAAACTATAGGAAGAGATTTGCCTGAAGGTTTTCAAACATCAGAATTCTTATTAGAACATGGCTTCTTAGATTATATAGTTGATCGAGCAGAACTTAAAAAAACATTATCGTTATCTTTGAAATTATTCAAGAACTAATTAATTGGGCTACATTGTAGCCCTTTTTTATTAATTAAGTATTATGATTTTAATCAACTTCAAATAAATAACGTACTTAGTTTACACGTAGTATTATCTTCATTATTTCAATTATCTTATGAAAAAAACACAAATAATTATTTCTGTATTGTCATTAATGCACTCTATTTCATTGTTTTCTCAAAAAAAAGATTCGATTGTTTTTAATCCAAAAATTCAGTACGGTCAGGTTTCGGATAAAGAAGGCAATGTGTATAAAACTGTAGTTTTAGATAATAAAACTTGGATGGCTGAAAACTTAAAAGTTACCAAATATAAAAATGGTGATCCGATTGAAACGACAGATCCTATGTTGGACATATCTAAATCTGTAGATCCTAAATATTATTGGTCTTACAACGGGAAAGACTCATTAGCTAAAATTTATGGTAATCTATATACTTGGTACGTTGTTCAAGACCCAAGAGGATTGTGTCCTGATGGTTTTCATGTGCCGACCGACCAAGAATGGTTGTCGTTAATAAATGCATTTGAGGGTAACATTGAAGCAGGTGCAAAAATGAAAGAAGTTGACTTTACACATTGGATGAAACCGAATACAAACGCTACGAACGAATCTGGTTTTACAGGTTTACCAGGTGGGTATAGAGAAAATGATGGTAAATATTATGTGTTAGGTTTTAGAGGTTATTGGTGGAGTTCTAAAAAGAATTATGTCTATATGGCATGGAATACAGGTCTTATTTATAATAATGATATTATTGAAAGACTAGATTTTATTAAAAAGAATGGACTTTCTGTAAGATGTGTTAAATAAAAAAAAGGCTTATAAAGCCTTTTTTTTATTTTCAGTAATTAGAAATTTAACTAGCGATATCGAAAATGTCACTATCATGTAAATAGTACCAATTAGAATTGTTGTTTTATTATTAATTCCAATCAAAATTAATAAAGGAAATAAGATACTAGACAACAAGGTAAGTTTAATAAAACCTTTAAAAAGAGAACTTATTATGGTTATAAAACTGATCATTAGTAGTGCTATTTGAAATTTTAAACTAGACTCGTAACTTACTAAACCGATTAAATTTGTTAACCAAATTAACATTGAAGAAAAGAATAATGAATAAGAAAATAGTTTAGTTTTATTACCCGTACCAAAAATAGCAAGTCTACAAATCATTCCACTTAAAAATAAATAGATAAAAAATGAGAAAAATGATTTTAGTGGAATAATACGAGATAAATTTATTCCACTATAAAAAGATATACATAAAATACCTAAAAAGCCAGATAATAAAAGATATGTGCTTATTTTTTTCATAATTATAGATAACTACGTCTGCTTTTTTCAGTTGCACAAACAAGATTCCATAAAGCTCTTGCTCCTACATTAGCATCCCAATCATCGTCTTTACCTGGTGCAACTTCATTTAAATCAAAGGCAATTATTTTTCTTCCAGATTCAACAATTTTAAAAATTAAATAATTAATTTCTTCTAGTTCAAATCCACCCGCTACAGGTGTACCAGTATTTGGGCATAAATTCGGTTTTAAACCATCGATATCGAACGAAATATAAACATTTAAAGGAAGTTTATCTATTATTTCATTAGTTAAATCATTCCACGTTTTGCCGTTAAATAACGCCTCTTTGATTTGCCAATCAAAATAGGTACTTATTTTTTCTTTTGAGTTATCTATCAAATCAATTTCACTTTGAGCTACATCTCTTATTCCAACTTGGATTAATTTTGATAGATTTTGACAATTAGAAACAACATTGTACATTATGCTGGCATGAGACTGAAGGAAACCTTCATAGCTATTTCTTAAATCTGCATGTGCATCAATTTGTAAAATTCCAAAAGGGATGTTTAGTTCATCAATTGCTTCAATCAAACCTAGGGGTGTACTGTGTTCACCTCCTAGAACTGCAGGTATTTTACCAGCATTTAATAAAGCAATGCATTTTTCTTTCAAATTTATTTTTAAAGCGGTTTGAGCATCATGCATATCTACTATTAATTCTTTAAAAGTAGAAGATTCCTCAACCTTTCCTCCATTTTCTAGAAAATCAATGTATTCAATTCCACGAAGACAAAGGTCATCATTTATCTTTTTCCATTCATTTGAAATGGGAGACATGAACACTTTTGTATTCCATGCCTCAGCAAGTTTTGGGTGATAAAAATCTAACTGAGTTGAGGCGTCTAGAATTGCCTTTGGACCATTACTTGTACCTTTTCCATAGGACGCAGTAGCATCCCATGGAATAGGAGTAATTACAATGTCAGCTTCTTCCTTTGTTACAGGAAAGCCAAAAATATTTCCATTTGCGATACCAACACCGTTTGGATCAAAAAGTTCACTCATTATTTTTTCAGTAAGTCTTTTACAAAGTTAGGTGTAGCAAAACTACCTATATGTATTTCAGCATTGTAGTATCTCAATTTATTTTCTTCTACAAATGAATTTATTTGATCAATATTTGTGATTGATTTAGGATGTTTAGAACCTTTCAAACCATATTGGAAACTCCACATTCCAGTTGGATAGGTAGGAACAAAAAACAAAGATACAGGGGCATTTTCTTTTCCGAAAATTTCTTGAAGTGTATGATTTAATTCACTAAATGCTTTTTCGTTAAATTTAGGTGATTCTCCTTGTGCTACTAAAATCCCTCCGTCTTTTAAAGCATTGTAACAATTTGTATAAAATGATACTGAAAACAAACCTTCAGCTGGTCCAACTGGATCTGAACCATCTACAATGATTACATCATAGAAATCTTTATTCGCATTTGCAATATATGCTATTCCGTCATCCACTCTAAGGTCTAATTTTGGATGGTCGAAAGATGCAGCTATAGTAGGTAAGTATTCTTTGCATGCTTTGATTACCTCACCATCGATTTCAACCATCGTTACTTTTTCTACACCAGGGTGTCTAAGTACTTCTCTTACAGTACCTCCATCACCACCACCGATTACAAGTACATTTTTAGCATTACCATGAGTAAAAAGGGAAGGGTGTGATATCATTTCGTGATAGTGAAATTCATCTTTTTCAGTAGTCATCACCATGTCATCTAGGGTCAACATCTTACCGTATTTTTGAGATTCTAAAATACGTACACGTTGAAAAGGTGATTGTACATCATAAAAAACATCGCCAGTATATCTTAAAGATAACGCTTGATTTTCATCTTTATCAGTAAACCAAACATTTCTTGTATACATATCAGGATTAATATGTTCTGAAGCTTTTGTTCGCATTGTAGAGATATCAAAGTCGTTTCTAGTTAATAAATTAACAGAACCTCTTTTCATTTCTAAAGCTGAATAATTTTTTGCACCAAAACATTCTTTTAGGAAATCAAATGAAATCCAAGCATTCATCTCGCCACAAGTAAATAAATCTACTGCTGCATAACCATATTCTGGCCAAGTATGAATTGCTAAGTGACTTTCTTGAATAACTACAACTCCAGAAACTCCATATGGAGAAAAATGGTGGAATGTTGAGTTAATTACCGTTGCACCAGCTTTTTGAGCTGCTCCAACCATGTCTCTTTCAATTGATGTAACATCGTTCATTATGTTTGGGTCGCAACCCATGAATTCAACTAAAATATGATTTCCTAATGCGTGACTCATTTCAGTATATTAATTTTAAAATTATAAGTGACAAAAATACGTTTTTTGAAAAAAATATAGGTTTATTACTTTGTTTAAATAATCAATAAATTTTCAATAAGGTTAAAATAATAATTTAAAAACTATTTATTCAGAATTTTTCCATCCTCCATTTCTATAATTCGATCACAATTTGAAGCAAATTCTAGGTCATGAGTTACAATGAGTAAAGTTTGTTTAAATTCACTCGATAACTCTTTAAAAACATTGAATACGATGTTGCTATTTTTTTTGTCAAGGTTTCCTGTGGGTTCATCACCCATTATAATCAAGGGATCATTAATTATAGAACGAGCAATTGCTACGCGTTGTTTTTGTCCCCCTGAGAGTTGGTTTGGCATTTTTAAAGCCTCATTTTCTATTCCTAAAATCCTTAGTTTTTCTATTGCTTTATATTCTATCTCTTCTTTTGTTAAAACATTTAGCTTCAAGCCAGGCAACATAACATTTTTGAGAACATTAAATTCATTCAATAAATAATGAAATTGAAATACAAAACCAATTTTTTCATTCCTTATTTTAGCGAGTTGATTTTCTCTTTTATTTAACATAGATTCATTATCAATTAGTAATTCTCCTTGATAATCAGTATCCATAGTTGATAATATGTATAATAAGGTAGATTTACCACATCCAGATTTTCCAGTTAATGATATAAATTCCCCTTTTTCAATCTGGAAATTAATATCTTTTAAAACGGGTACCGTAATTGGATCATGAAATTCTTTATAAATATTTTTAGCTTCTAAAATAATACTCATTATTTTCCTCTTATTATAATTACGGGGTCAATTTTACTTGCTCTTTTTGCTGGAAATAATCCTGCAAAATAGGTAGTTACTATTGAAAAGATCCCTCCAATGACATAGAAAATAGGATTGTAAGATACAGGGTAGGTTTTAACAGTTGGTAAAGCGGCTGTATTGAATGGTATTTGATCAATTAAAGAAGATAACCCAAGACCAAATATTAATCCTGCGCTACCCCCAATGATTCCAATTGTTAAAGCAATAGACAAAAAGATGAATTTTACATTACTACCTGAAAATCCAATAGCTTTTAGAATAGCAATAGAATCCATTTTTTCATAAATCATCATATTTAGAATATTATAAATTCCAAAACCAGCTACTATCAAGAGAGTGATACCCACTGCGTATGAAATTAAAGTACGAACAAAACTTCCTGTTTCAAATTGAGAATTTGAAGTTTGAATGTCGATAGCATCAACTTCAAAATTTTCAGCAAATTCTTTTGCGATTTTAGGTGCTAGTTCAATATTATGTAGCTTTACTTGAATATCTGTATAATACGAATTAGAAACACCTAATAATTTTTGAGTGGTGTTTAAAGAACAATAACTTTGTACTTTATCTACATCTTGAAGTCCTGATTGAAAAAAACCGACGACTTTTAGTTTTATCCTTTCACCTTTAGCAGTTGTCACTTGTATTAAATCTCCAATTGATGCTAACATTTTTTGAGCTGCTACCTTTCCTAATATAATACTATTAGGAATTTCATTTAAATCATTATATTTTCCTTCAACTACATAATCATTGAAAGCAAAAAGTTTTTCCTCTTCATTTACATCTACACCATTTATAACTCCATTAATATCTATTTCTCCTACATTATAAAAAACTTGAGCACTTACTTTTGGAGAAACTCCCAATACACGTTTATCTTTTCTTAAAAGCTCTATTATCGGTTTTGCATTGTATATATTTAAGCGGACGCTTGTGGGTTTTAAAGATGCAATAAAGTTATAATTTTTAGTAGTATCAATTTTGTTGTTTATTGGTTGTTTCGTGTTTGCTTTCACATCATTATACAATCGTATATGTGGTGTTCTATTAATTATTAAACCATCTAGTAATTCGTTCAAACCATTCATAAAACCTAATAGGGTAATAAACATAGTTATACTAAATGTTACTCCTATTGCAGCTACGAGAGTTTGTCTCCAGCGTGCAATTAATAAAGATTTGGCAATTTCAAAACCTAAATTAATTTTCATTTGGAAGTATTATTTTGTCATTTTTATCAATTCCATCAAGAATTTCTACTAATTCATAATTTTTTAGACCAATTTTCACCATTTTCTTATTTCCATTTTCTAATGTTACATAATTGTTTTTAGAAATATATGATTTAGGAATTGTAAGCGCCTCATTTTTTTGTTTAATGATGATATTGGCTTCTACTGAAAGATTTGGATATAGAGTGATGGGAATATCAGTGAATTTAGCATCAACTAAAAATGTTTTAGATCTTTCATTCATAATCGGATAAATTTTCATAATCATTGCATTAAATGTTTGTCCTTTGTAACTATCTAATGCAATTTTGGCAATTTGTCCTTTTTTTAGTTTGACTATATCATATTCATCTACTTGAAGCTTAATGATAAAATTATCTTTCGAACCAATGATGGCAATTGGAAGTTGTGGATTTATAAACTCACCTTTCTTTTTCAATATTGAATAAACAACTCCGTTTATTTCACTCTTAATTGTAAAGTCTTTATTATTGAATGCGATCTGTTCCGCATTATTTTTTGAAATTTTTGCATTGTATTTTAACTGTTTTAATAGATCTTCAAATTGAAAGATAGCACTTCTATAGCTTGATTGTGAGTTTTGAAAATTTAATTCAGCCGATTCGAATTCCAATTGAGTTATAACATTTTTTTTATAAAGCAACGTTTTTCTTAAAAATATAAGTGAATCATTTCTATACTTTAGTTTCGCTGATTTTAAGTTCAATTTTAATTCTTCTAATTTGTTTTTATTATTTTCAAATGAAGCATTTTTACTTGTTAACTCTGCCGTTTCAACTTGTATTTTACTTGAGTAGTTTGAAATTTGAAATAGGGGAGTTCCAACTTTTACTTCTTGGCCTTCTTCTATAAGAATCGTCGAAATAATACCATTTACATTTGAGTAAACTTGGTATTGATTTTCCGTTTCTATATTCCCGGAAGCATAAATTGATTCTGATATGTTTCGCACCAATGGTTGTATGCTTTCTTTTTTTTCTTTGCAACCAATTGCTATAATCAATAAAAGAAAAAGCGAAGACTTAACTTGTTTCATGATATAATTTTTACTCGAAAATAATCATTTGTATACTTAAAAAATAGAATTTATGTCATAAAAAAAGGGATGCGATTGCATCCCTTTAAAGCATAATGAATTCTTATTATTTGATCAAGAAAGAAACTCTTCTGTTGTGAGCTCTACCTTGTTCTGTTTTGTTTTCATCTTTAGGTTGTGCTGTACCAAAACCTTTAGTTATGATTCTTTTTGCATCAATTCCTTTAGAAACTAAATATTTTTGAACAGATTTAGCTCTTTTTTCTGATAAGATTAAATTTTTACAAACATCACCTGTTAAGTCAGTATGTCCATTTAATTCAACGATAACATTTGTATTATCTTTTAAGATTTTAACAACATCATCAATAACCTTCGTGTTTTTAGTAGAAATATCAGATCTTCCCAAATCAAAAAGTACATCTTCAGTTTTGAAAAGTGCTACATCTGTTGATTTAGATTCTGTTTTTGAAGCTGAATCTGACACTTGATTTTCTTCATCATCAGTGCTAGGTCTTTGTCTAATTTCCATTTCATCGATTAGATTTTGTGCACCATAACATTTTTCTATAATCCAAAGTACATATCTAATATCACATACGATTGTACGTTGAATATTTGGTTCAAAGTAAATATCTCCTGACATTGCCTCCCAATTTCCATCAAATGCAACTCCGATCAATTCACCGTTTGCATTAATACAAGGTGAACCAGAATTACCACCAGTGATATCGTTGTTCGTCAAAAAGTTTACGATTAATTCACCTTTCTTATTTCCATAACGACCATAATCTTTATTTTTCCACAACTCTTTCATAACTGGGTCAACTGTGAAATCAGGATTTGCACCATCTTCTTTTTGCATCAAACCAGTTAATGTAGTTTGATAATCAAAGTACATAGCATCTTTAGGAGCATAAGGAAGTACGTTTCCATAAGTCAAACGCATTGTAGAATTTGCGTTTGGAGCATAATTTTTACTTAGATCCATTGCTCTAACTCCTTTAACAAAAAGTCTATTTGCTCTTTGTAATTTAATTAAAGCCTCACCATAATTCTTTTTTGAAATAGTTGTTTGGAATGCATCATCAATATCTTTGATTAGAATGAATAACGGATCCTTCAACAATTTAGCTAGATTGAAATCTTTTTCGAAATCAGCATATCTTTGTTTATCAGTGAAAATTGATTTTTTTCTGATTTTAGCAAAATATTTGTCAATTTTCTTGATTCCTTTTTCATTTAATTTTTTAGCTAATATTCCTTTTTGACCATTTGGAATATCTTTTAAATACATTTTGTATAATTCAGATAAGGTTTCAATTTCGATATCTAAATTGTTATCAGAGAAAAATTCTTTCCAACGATCTTTTGCTATTTTTTTCAATTCTTTAGATTGTTCTGTCTTTCCTTCAGCTTCCAATTTAGCAATGTTTTTGTACAATAAAACATTTGCATTAATGTCAACTTGGCGTACAAATTCACTGTAGTATACTTTAGAGTAAACATATGGATTAGTTGCTCTAAAAGCTTCTTCAATGTCAGCTAAAACATCAGCATATTCTGATTCACCTTTAGTAAATGCAGTAAAAGCTGCTTCAATATCACGTTTTTTATCAGCAACTTTATTGTTTTTTAATTGTGTTGTTTGACCTATAAAATATTTCCAATAGTTAGCAACTCGTGCATAATTAGAAGAGTATTTTAATCTTACAGCAACATTTTGATCCATGTATTTCTTCATTATTTGAAGTTTTTTCGCACGAATCTCAACTATTTTAGGTTGTTCAAACTTAATTGCTTGTTCAATTCCAAAAGAGGTTAAAAAACGATTTGTTTTTCCAGGGAAACCCATAACCATTGCATAATCATTTTTCTTTACACCATCAATCGAGATAGGTAAGCTATGTTTAGGAGTGTATGGTTGGTTGTTTGCATTGTATGCAGCAGGTTTGTTATCAGCTCCAGAATATATTCTGAACATTGAAAAGTCTGCTGTATGTCTTGGCCACATCCAGTTGTCTGTATCACCACCAAATTTACCAGAAGATTGTGGTGGTGTGCCTACCAAACGAACATCATTGAAAGTTTCTTTAACAAACAAATAAAATTCATTTCCTTCATAGAAATCTCTAACAAAAGCCTCATAATGAGTACCTTCTACTGCTTCTTTTTCAAGAACTTTAGCGATTTCAGCAATTTTATCAGCTCTTTGTTTTTGTGTCATTGTTTCATTTAATTCTTTCTGAATTAATGAAGTAACATCTTCAATTCTAACAATGAAAGTAGCTGTTAGACCTTTAATTGGAATTTCCTCAGCAGTGCTTTTAGCCCAGAAACCTTTGTCTAAGTAGTTTTTTTCAGGAGTTGAAGATTCTGCAATAGCATCATAACCACAATGGTGATTTGTAATTACCAATCCTTTTTTAGAAATAATTTCACCTGTACAAAATCCTCCAAAGGAAATTACAGCATCTTTTATTGATGCATGGTTAATTGAATAAATCTGCTCTTGTGTCAGTTTTAATCCATGTTTTTTCATGTCCTCCATGTTTCTACCTATCATGAATGGAAGCCACATTCCCTCATCTGCTTTGGAAAATGTAGATACCATTACTAAAGCTAACAGGACAAAAAGTTTCATTTTTCTCATAATCAACTACTTTTTTGTTTTATTTATTGCTTTAAATTAAAAAAATGTTTTAAGGCATTAAAATTAGGAAAAATATTGAGCTTTTTACTGCTTACACAGAAAAATATAACTATTCTAATATTTGATTCTTTTAAATATAGAGGCTGCATTCCCGAGAATTGCTGCGTTTTTATCGTGTAAATTAGAATTTAAAATCTGTACTTTATTCTTATAGATATTAAGTAAATTTTGATCGAAATAGTTCTGTACTAATGATCTGAAATACTCACCACTTTGGGCAATTCCTCCGAATAAAATATAAGCTTGAGGATCCGAAAATGCTGTAAAATCAGCTAGTGCGTTACCGAGAATATTTGCTGTATAATCTACTAGGAATTTAGCGAATGAATCTCCATTGATTGCATGTTTGAAAATCATTTTTGCTTTTATAGTTTTTTCATCATAAAGTGATGATGAACTATATTTTGCTTTAAATTCTTCAAAACTTCTAATGATTCCCGAAGATGAAGCATAGGTTTCTAAACAACCATTTCTACCACACTTGCATTGCCTACCATTTTTAACAACTCTAATGTGCCCAAACTCTCCAGCGAGTCCGTTTGATCCATATAGAATTTCATTGTTTATGTAAATTCCACTTCCTAGTCCAGTGCCTAACGTAATTACGATGAAATTTTCAAGTTCCTTAGCTGAGCCGAATAATTTTTCACCTTCTGCTGCTGCATTTGCATCATTTGTTAAAATGGTCGGTATTTGAAATTCAGTTTCAAAATAATTTTTGATTGGAATGATTCCTTTCTCCCAAGGTAAGTTTGGTGCAAATTGGATTTCTCCTGTGAAATGATTTCCATTTGGTGCACCAATACCGATTCCTATAATTTGGTTTAATGAGTTATAGATTTCTTCATCTTGTTTCAAAAATGAAACAAATTTGTTCGCCTCACCAAATGTTGCTGTTTCGACAGAGTTCTCATAATGTATTTCACCCAATGAATCTACCAAACCATATGCACAATTTGTACCACCAATATCGATGCTTAATGCTAATTTCTTATTCATAATTCAAAAAAAAAGAGCCTTAAAGGCTCTTTAAAAATATCGATTTAATACATATCATCATCATCATCGTAGAAAAACTTTTGTTGTTTTCCACTTTTTTTGTAAGCTGCCATTTTTTGAGCCTTAGGTCTATCGTCTAATTTTTTAGCAAAACTGTCTTTTTTCTTAGCAACTGTTTTATTTGCTGAAGAAGGTACAACAGGAGGGAAGCTAGGAGAAGGAGTAGATTCGTCGTTTTTGGTTCTAACTTCAGAATGAACATTGCTTGATCTTTGATCGCTACTGCTTCTATTATTGTCTCTATTAAAAGGTCTACGGTCGTTATTATCTCTTCTTGAATTATCTCTTCTATCCTCAGCTTGTTTAACAGCAATTTGTCTACCATTAAAGGTGTAACCATCTAAAGATTTGATTGCGCTTTGAGCTTCTTCGTCATTAAACATTTCGACGAATGCAAAACCTTTTGGTTTACCAGTTTCTTTGTCTGTGGCAATTGTGACTTTATTTACCTTTCCATATTGCTCAAATACTCTTCTTAGCTCCTCTTGAGAAACACCAAAATCTAATCTGGCTACAAAAATGTTCATCATAAATAAAAAAATGAGGTAATCCTCTTTATTAGTGTTTTATAAAAAATTAAATACATTTCGAAAATAATAAAAAAAAGTATAGAGCATCAAAAAAAAACTTTTTTTTTTAAAATTGAAAATAAATGAATGGTTGAATTTCAGATGACTTAAATTGAACCAAAACAAAAATCACTAAAACAACAAAAACACTTTTGACCAATAATGAAGAATTTACGAATAATTTTTCGGTTTTGATTTCGATTGATTTTGGTGTGAAGTGTAGTAAATACCCAATAATAATTAGAGAGAAAACATAACCATACCCCTTGATAAATTCAAAGAAAATATTTAAGCTAAAATTATTGAAAATTTGATATAAAACTTCCCCTGCAACTTTCATGTTTTCAGCTCTAAAGAAAATCCAACAAAAACAAACAAAATGAAATGTAATAAACCAAGATGTAAATAGTTGTAAATAACTATTTTTCTTTTTTACAGGAAATAATGATTGAAATAATTTGTGAAAAACAAGAGCCAAACCATGAAAGGCACCCCATAAAACAAAACGTAAACCTGCTCCATGCCAAAGTCCACCTAAAACCATCGTGATAAATAAATTAAAATAAGTTCTGAATTTACCTTTTCTATTACCTCCCATAGATATATAGAGATAGTCTTTCAACCAAGTTGATAGTGATATGTGCCACCTTCTCCAAAATTCAGTAATGTTTTTAGATTTATAAGATGAGTCAAAATTGATATTAAAATGAAAACCCATTAAGAGTGCTATACCAATAGCCATGTCTGAATACCCTGAAAAATCACAATAAATCTGTAAGGCATAACCATATACTCCAATTAAGTTCTCTAATCCAGAGTATAGCATGGGGTTGTCAAAAATACGATCAACAAAATTAATGCTAATGTAATCGGCTATGATTGCTTTTTTTATTAAACCGCTGGAAATTAAAAATACTGCTTTTCCAATCATATCTTTAGTGACAACAACTGGTTTAAATATTTGAGGTATAAAATCGACAGCTCTAACGATTGGACCCGCAACTAATTGGGGGAAAAATGTTACGAAGAAAGCATAATCAAGTATATTTTTGACAGGTTTTAACGTTCCTCTATAAATATCTATTGTGTAACTTAATGATTGAAATGTGAAAAATGAAACACCAACTGGAAGGAAAATATCGAAAGGTTCAAAATGACCACCACTTATATTGCTTACAAGTTCAAAGAAAAAATTAGTGTATTTAAAATAAACAAGTAGCCCTAAATTTAGTACAAGGCTAAGAATCAATATTGTTTTTTTTGTTAGGTCTTTTTTAGCTTTGAAAATCCAATCGGCTAAAGAGTAATCTACGATGGTTGATGTTAGAAGTAAAATAAAATAAATACCACTTGATTTATAATAAAAATAAAGCGAAAAAAGAGTAACAAAGGTTGTTTTGGCTCTATGATTTTTATACACGATGGCATATATACCCATAAAAACAGTAAAAAACACCAAAAACAACCCTGAACTAAAAATCAGAGGTTCATCTTTGTGATACGTAAATAAATCTACGATTTTACTGAAATCGATGTTTAACATATTGATTATAACCTTTTAAAAAAGCTAAAACAAAAAGTTGACCTTGTAGTATGTAACCTTGTTTTGTGTAATGTACACCATCACGGCTCAAAAGTAGGTTTTTTTTCCAATTTATCGCACTGTTTTCTCCTCCAGTTATTTCAAACAAGTCCCAATAGGGCAGGTGATTTTTAATAGCATATTTTACGATTGTTTTAGAAACAGAGGTCAAATTTAGGTTTTTCTTGTTGTATTTGTAAGAACACGCTGGTGTAGTAAGTATCAGATTTACTCGTGGCATTTCAGCTTTTATTTTGTTAACTAAACTATCAATGGTAAGGTAAAAGGTAGTCGAATCGTAATCTGGAAGAAAAGATTCGTTGGTACCTAAGCTTAGTATTATTAAGTTTGGATCTAACTTTTTTATCTGACTTGTGAATAGAGTAGGTTTATTATAATCGGAATACTTTGCACCATTTATTCCAGTACTGTGGTATAAAATGCCAGGTTGGTTATTTTCTACTGAAAATCCATATATAAGTACTTTGTTTTGGTTTAAACTTGTTTTAGTGAAGTTCAAAAAAACTGTGTTTTGAGATTTTATTGAGTTGAAAGTAAGTTCGGAATTTAAATTGTTTACATTTTGCCATTCATTTAGAGAGTCTGAAATTGATATGGCAAAAGAAGAGTCAGGTTCGTTGTAAACGCGAATGGTATTATAGCTGTAATCTATGCTGTCGGTATTAAAAGTTTTGATTTTGATCGTTCCTATAGTGTCTTTTGATAAAATTGAAAGACCCGTTATACCAACAGGTTGGTTGATTTTTTTAGAAATGATAAATTGTCTTTTCCAGTTGTTTTTTGACTCTGTCAGGTAGTTGAAAGGTTCGTTCGTTTTTGCGATCTTCAAGGGGGTAATCAACCCTCTACCTGCATTGCCAAATTTTTTATGAAGTTCAGTTCGTATGGTGTGTGATATATAATCTGCTTGGAGATGAGAATCACCCAAATGAAAAAAAATTGTTTTTTTGGAGAGTTGTTTTGTTAGGTAAAGTTCTTCAAATACTTTATCTAATACTTTACTATTTGAAATAGTATCTTTATCGATGTTTTCAAAACCATAAAGTTTGGAAATTGAAAAAGGAATAGTGTCTTGAGCGTTGGAGTAGAATACTATATTACAAAGAACTAGCTTTAAGAGTATGATTCTTTTTATCATAGTATTTTTTATATTCATATAAGAAAGTTTTCACAAAAACTTCAGCTACTTTTTCGCCTCCTTTAAATGTCAAATGTGTAAAATCTTTGTTAGCAAGGGCAGGAGAACTATTTACGTAATTTACAATCGTATTTTTACCCCCAATTGCAGCGTACATGTCCCAAAAAGCTACCTGTGCATTTTTTGCAATTTTACGTTGTGCTTCAATCATAATAGGAATAGTTGGCATGGTTTGAATTTTTCCATTAACTCTAGTTGCACGATCTGAAACACTGAGCATAAGAATACTCGCTTTGGGGTAGTATTTTTTTATTCTTTTTACAACACGTGTCATTGAATTAATATACCAATTTAGATTTGTTGTTGTAGGGCCTACTGCATTCAATCCATATTGAAGTACAACGAGTTTGTAATCTTGAAGTGAATCAAATTCTCTATGTTTCTTTTCAGCTATATTATTTAGATTTATACCAGAATTACTTTTCATTCCAAAGTTATCTAAAATAATTCCTGAACTATCTTCTACGCTGATTCCAAACAATTTTAAATCATTTGTCGCAGGGAAATTAAATGAAATCGCATTTGTTTTGATGTTGCGCATTGTGTGTGCTTCCAGTTTGTTTGAAGGTACTGTTTGAAAATATGATTTTTGATTGTTGGCAGAAAAATTTACAGGTAACATTTTGTTTGTTTCATAAAACACACGAATGTTGTTGAATCGTTTTAATCTATTTGATTTTTTAACTCCTGCATAATATAATATGTTTCCCGGAAGTGGATAAAAGCAATAACCACCTGCAGCAAAAGGAATTTTAGATTTAGATTGATTTATAATGTTATAAGAGTTGAAATTTGTGAATTTATGAATGATTGTTTGTCTAAAACCTGCTACTTCACTTGTTATAGGTACAAAACCTACACCGCCTCCACCAAATCTATTTTGTAATTTTTTGCGAACTTCTGCTGTAAGAATATCGCCTTCTATGTAAGAGTCTCCAAAAAATGCGATTCTTACCTTAGACTTGTTTTCATGAATTTCTTTTAATGATTCAAAAACCTTACTTAGTGCATTTTTATTTTTAGAATAATCCTCAAAGCATGTTATGTCAGATGGACATGTGTCTACAAACTCTTTGACTACAGGAATTATTTTTTTAGTTTCTTTTTCAATAGGATCTACTTCGATATCGCTCAATAGATTGATCTTCTTTATTTTAATGTTGAATACTGAAAATTCTGGAATAAAATAAAAAAGCGAGCACAAAGAGAATATGCTGAGAACTAATAAAAATGAATGTTTAACTGAAATCGACTTCATAACCAATTAAGGGGAGCAAAATTAATGTTTAAATTTTTAAATGAAATTTTATTGATGTTAATGTTGATAAAAATTAAAAGTTATGTTAATAATTAGTTTTATAATCGAATGTTTGGAGAATCATTTTTTTTGAAAATCAGATTTTTAATTAATAGTTTTGCTTTCAAATTTTTTAATTTATGCAAAGGTTTCTTTTTACTAGCCTACTTTTGATTTTTGGATTTATTTCTTCATTCAAATCTCAAAGTACTTTATGGACATCAGATTTCAGTAATTCAAGTGATTGGGTGATCACCAACAATGCAACAACAGGTTCATTGAATTGGGAGATTACGAATACCATGCCAGCATCTGCAACAAATGCAGATTTGTACAAGTATTGGTTTACTCCGTCATCGATTACGACATTTAAGTCAACCTCTGGAGGTAATTTTTTATTGATGAACGCTTCAAAAGCAGGAACAGGAACACGTACTGCGATCATAACGAAGGCTACTCCGTTCAGTACGATAGGAAAGAATAATATAAAAGTACAATACAATCAGTTGTATCGTAAATGGAAAGATTCTACTCTTTTAGAAGTGAGTACAGATGGGCAGAAGTGGACAAAATTTGTTTATAACGATACAAAATACAAATCAGATGCATCGTCATCAAACCCTGAATTAGTAGGGATTGATATTTCCTCTGTAGCAGCAAATCAGTCACAAGTATGGATTAGATTCAGATTTGTAGGAACTTCAGCAGCGAATGATTTTGATTATGCTTGGTTTATCGATGATGTTACAGTTACAGAAATACCACAGAATGAAGTTGCCGTATTTAGAGGTGTAATAAAAGGACAAACACAAGCGATTCAGAGTTGTTTAACAAACACCAATGAGATTGCAATCTATGTTAAGAATAATGGTTTAGCAACACTAAATACAGGGACATTACCAATTAGTTATAAAATTAATGGAGGTACAGCCGTAACAGAAAACGCGCAATGGTTGGATTACAAAACTTTACAACCAAAAAGCACATTATCCTATAACGATACTGCATTGTGTATTTTCACAAACAAGTTAGATTTTACACAAGCAACTAGATATGTAATAAAAGCATATGCTAGTTTACCTTCCGATGCAATGGTATCAAACGATACAGCAACAATGGCGATAACGAATAAACTTTCGACTTTAGTAACGAACCAATCATCGTTTGTTGAGAATTTTGAGGGTGCGAGCATGAATGGATTTACAGCCTTAGATATCGATAAAAGAGGCTATGGTTTTGGCGTTGCTAATACAGGAAATACGATAGTAACAACAGGAACCCAACAAACAGCAGTTGCGTGTTTACGAATTTCAGAGCCACAAGGGAAGTCAGATGACTGGGCCTTTTCACCTTGTTTAGAATTAAAGAAAGGGTTTACATATAATTTATCGTTGTATGCAAGAGTATCAGCAAATACAACAAGTAATGGAACAGCTGTAAATTTTGCTGGTACATATGAAACTAAAGTTGGAAAGTTAGCAACAGTAGATGGAATGACTATTCCTGTGATGAGTGCCACAACATTGAGTGCAGACGGGAAATATAATATTAACAATTCAACTTTTACAGTTACAGAAGATGGTATATATTATTTAGGAATACATGTTTATAACACGGATGATACAAAATATACAACGGTACGATTTGATGATATAACTATAACAGGTAAAAGCAATGCATGTGATATTACAGCTTATGAATTTACAAGTCCACAAGCAACAGGGGTAATCAATGGTAATACAATTACCGTAACAGTACCATCAGGAACAAATGTTACGAATTTGATCGCACAGTTTGCATTATCAACAGGAGCAACAGCAAAAGTTGGAACTTTAGCTCAAGTATCAGGACAAACAGCAAATAATTTTACAACAGCTGTGACGTATGATGTAACCGCTGAAGATGGAACGACAACAAAACAATACAATGTAATTGTTAATGTGCAACAAGCACCAAAAAGCAATGCGTGTGACATAACATCGTATGGTTTTACAAGTCCACAAGCAACAGGGGTAATCAATGGTAATACAATTACCGTGACTGTTCCTTCAGGAACAAATGTTACGAATTTGATTGCGCACTTTGCGTTATCAACAGGAGCAACAGCAAAAGTTGGAACTTTAGCTCAAGTGACAGGACAAACAGTAAATAATTTTTCAACTCCGGTAACGTATATTGTAACTGCTGAAGATGGAACAACTACTAAATCTTATTTAGTAATTGTTAATGTTCAACAAGCACCAAAAAGTAATGCATGTGATATTACCTATTTCGGTTTTACAAGTCCACAAACAACTGGGATAATCAATGGTAATACAATTACCGTGACTGTTCCTTCAGGAACAAATGTTACGAATTTGATTGCACAATTTGCGTTATCAACAGGAGCAACAGTAAAAGTTGGAACTGTAGATCAAGTATCAGGACAAACAGCAAATAACTTTACAAATGCAGTAACATATATTGTAACAGCTGAAGATGGTACAACATCAAAAACTTATTTAGTTAATGTAACTATCCAAACTCAAAACTGTCAGGATTTAGACAACTGGAAAAAAGGAAATAATACATCTCCAAAACTGTATTCAATTGGTGCCGGAGGATTTATTACGGACGGATACTTGACAGGGGTTAATAAATATTATTTCCAAGGTTTATATGAAAAATATTCTGACATTGGAGATACAAAAAATCACCAATTAAAAACAGTATCCTATTGGTTTGGAAATATAGTTGCAGGAGCACCTTCTAACACCTTGAAGTTCATTGGTTATAAACCAGATCCAACTACAAAATTACCAAAAGATACTATTTTCGTAGTAACAAAAACGGTTGATGAAGTAGCGAAAGGATTAGATAACAATGGATTCTATAATTTAGATTTAAGCAATACTAAAGTGAAGATCGCTGGTGATTTTTATGTGGGCATTTCATTTGGATATAAAAATGCATGGGGTGGAACAAGTACTACAACACCTCAAGATACGATTGCGATTCTATCTAATGATTATCAAGCGAGTAGTGCAACAATTAATTCTGCATACATTGGATTTAAAACATCTAATGGGTTTGTTTTTGACACATTAATTCCAACTGGAAAAATTTCGTATGGTATCTTCCCAAAAATCTGTGACTTAAGTTCAGCGAATGATATTGTTTCATTTGGTTTTACAAATCCAGCAGCTCAGGGTGTGATTAGTGGAAATACAATTAATATTACTGTTCCTTTAGGTACCAATTTACAATCATTGATACCTACATTCACAATCTCTCAAGATGCAGAAATTACTATTGGTAATGTGAAACAAATTTCAGGACAAACTGCCAATAATTATACAAGTACTGTTACTTATACTGTAACCGCCGATGACGGATCAACAAAGAATTATACGGTTGTAGTTACCTTTCAACAAGCACCAAAAAGTAATGCATGTGATATTACCTATTTCGGTTTTACAAGTCCACAAGCAACTGGGGTAGTAAATGGAAATACAATAACTGTAACTGTACCATCAGGAACAAATGTTACGAATTTGATTGCACAATTTGCGTTATCAACAGGAGCAACAGCTAAGGTTGGAACTACTTCACAAATATCTGGACAAACAGCAAATAATTTTTCAACTCCGGTAACGTATATTGTAACTGCTGAAGATGGATCAACTACTAAATCTTATTTAGTAATTGTTAATGTTCAACAAGGTCCAAAAAGTAATGCGTGTGACATAACATCGTATGGTTTTACAAGTCCACAAGCAACTGGGGTAATCAATGGTAATACAATTATCGTGACTGTTCCTTCAGGAACAAATGTTACGAATTTGATTGCGCAGTTTGGATTATCAACAGGAGCAACAGCAAAAATTGGAACTTTAGCTCAAGTGTCAGGACAAACAGCAAATAACTTTACAAATGCGGTAACATATATTGTAACAGCTGAAGATGGAACGACAACAAAACAATACAATGTGATTGTGAATGTGCAACAAGCTCCAAAAAGTAATGCATGTGATTTAACATCATTTAAATTAGTCAGTCCAAATGTAATAGGGGTGATTAACGGGAATGTAATTACTTTAACTGTACCAGCAGGAACAAGCTTAACAAATTTAATTGCGCAATTTACTTTATCAACGGGTGCAACCGCAAAAGTTGGAAACGTAATTCAAGTATCTGGACAAACAGCAAATAACTTTACAAATGCAGTAACATATATTGTAACAGCTGAAGATGGAGTAACAACCAAAACTTATACAGTTAATACAGTAATAAGTACTAATTTAAGTAGTGCAAAAGACTTATTGACTTTTGGATTTACTAATCCATTGGTAAATGGGGTGATAAATGGTTTATCAGTAACGGTGACTGTGCCAAATGGAACGGATGTTTCCTCATTAGTTGCATCATTTTCTGTATCACCAAAAGCAACTGTAACGGTACAAAATGTAACGCAGTTATCTGGTAAAAATGTAAATGATTTTACAACCCTTGTGAATTATGTGATAACAGCTGAAGATGGTTCGACGAAGACTTATTCTGTAAGTGTCATTAAATTACCAAAACTTAGTGCTGATAAAGATATCTTGTCTTTTGGTATCAAAACACCAGCAGTTAATGGTACAATAAACGGAACAACAATCAAAGTGGTCTTGCCTGATGGAACTTCTTTGTCATCTCTGATTGCAACATTTACAGTTTCACCTAAAGCAACAGTAAGTATTGGTTCTGCTACACAAACGAGTGGTGTAAACATAAATAATTTCACATCTACAGTTGTATATACTGTGACAGCAGAGGACGGATCAACTAAAAACTATACGGTCGTTGTATCTACACAATCTACTTCAGGAAGTAGTGCTAAAGAGTTGATTTCATTCAGTATTTATCAACCGGTTATACCAGGAGTAATCAACGGAACAACAGTGACAATTAAGACTTCTTCCAAATCGCTTGATGTTAGTTCATTGTTGATTTCATTTGAAGTATCTCCAGGAGCTAAATTAGTACTTTCTGGTACTACCTTAACTTCAAGGGTTTCTAAGTTGAATTTTGCAAACCCAGTTACAGTAACCGTTATTGCTGCGGATGGTTCGAAACAAGATTACATCATCAATTTAGAATTAAAGAAGAGCAATGAAAAAATAGTTGTTTTCTTTAAATCGATCTATCCTTATTCTGAGGGTAAAATTGATACTTTGAAAAAGGAAATCCGTATTTCAGTTCCATATGGTACTTTAGTTTCAAAAATACAACCTGTTTTCTTACTTTCTGAAGGTGCTAAAGCAATGATTGGTACAGCATCTCAAATAAGCGGAGCTAATACGGTTGATTTTACAAAACCAGTTATATATACGTTTGTAGCCGAGGATGGATCTACTGTAAATTATACTGTTTATGTTGATGTTGAACCAAAATCAACTTTAGGTATCGAAGAGCAAGATCAAAACGTAGTATCAATTTACCCGAACCCTTCAAATGGAGTGTTTACCTTGAAAGCAACAAGCGGTAGTGTAAATGTATCGATTATGGATGCACAGGGTAGGGTAGTATTCAATCAAGAAGTAACTTCTTACGCAGGTGAAGAAATGCAACTTGATTTAACCCAATTTGGAAAAGGAATTTATTTTGCAACGGTTCAAATTAATGAGTCTACTAAAATGTTGAAATTAGAAGTAATTGAATAATTCGTTTCTACATTGAAATAAGAAAACGGTCTCGCGAAAGTGAGGCCGTTTTTGTTTGGGGGAGAAATGGGAAAGAAAGTTTTTTATACCAATAAATTGTGAACTGCTTTTTTATGTTTAATTTCAATAGAAAGAGGTAACTTTGATTAATACTTTGTAGTTTTAACAGTATGAATAATTTGCAACTAATTTCAATTGAATGTCTCGAACAATATATCGAAGATCAACCGATTTCGTTGTTGAAGCATTTTAATAAAATAAAGATTTTAGGAGCAAAATTTACGAGCCTTGATTTTTACTTCTCGAATTCCGCTGTTTATTCTTCGATGATTGAAGGAAATAGAATAGACTTAGATAGTTATCTTAAATATAGTTATTCAGGAATGAATACAAGTGGAAAATCATTTCAAGAAATTGAAGACCTTAAAAAATCCTATTTATTTGCTAAAGATAAAGTTTTGACACTATCTTATTTTCTTGAATGTCATGCTATCCTCTCACAAACAATGATTGAAGATAATAAGTATAGGGGAATAATTCGCGATAAAGACGTATTTGTTGTTTCGAATGGTCAAAAGATTTATACTGGTACAAATAAAGATAATGTAAAAAGTGAAATGGAGCTTTTTTTTAGTGATATTCAACAATTAATAAATGTAGAATTATCGATTGAACAAATTTTTTATTTTGCATCGATGTTGCATTTAATTTTAGTTCAAATACACCCTTTTGCTGATGGTAATGGACGTTCGGCAAGACTATTGGAAAAATGGTTTTTAGCTCAAAAATTAGGCGAATCTGCCTGGTATATTCAAACTGAAAAAATGTACCAAAAAAGAATAACTTTATATCATAAAAATGTACATTTAGGCGAAGATTACTCAATGATAAAATATAGGTATGCTTTACCTTTTTTGATGATGCTACCTATGGCTTTACGTTTAAAGTGATTAATTTGTTATATAATAAATTAAAGGCAATAGGGATTATAAAAATGTTGAAATTAGAAGTGATTGAATAATTAGATTCTTCATTGAAATATTAAACGGTCTCGTGAAAGTGAGGCCGTTTTTGTTTAAGATTTTTGATTTTTCTTTGAATAGTATAAAATCTTAATAAAAAAGATTATTATTTGTTTCATGTTGCTCGGAATAAAACATTTTCTTTTTATTTCTCAATGAATATTATAAATAGTACTTCATTAACTGTTTGATTTAGAAAATTTATTAGCATTATACATCCATATGTTGGTTGAGCTTATTAAATATGTAAAATTGATTTTAATTGTAATATTTTTAACTTTTTATCGTTTAAATTAATAAGTGATCTTCAATATTAAAAAAATGATTGCTATTGAAATATTACTTAGATAAGTAATGTAAAAAAGTGAGTAATTAATTTAATCTTAAGCCTTATGAAAAAATTAACATCAATTTTAGTTATTCTACTGGTTAATTTAGTGTTAGCCTATGTTATTTTTATGACTTTTAATCCTTTACATCTTGTTTATAGTGAGTTAGCTTGGTTTAGTGGGTTTGATTGGACAAATTTGTTTTCTCCAAGTGTTGAACAAAATATTCTGTTGTTTTCTTGTGCTTTCGGTTTCGTATATTTGAATGTAATTTTGATTAAAGTTTTAAAGGAAAAATAAAGCAATTAAATAAGTGGTATTTTAAATGCTAGAATATAAATTGCAAAAAAGAATTTAAAACACACTTGGTGGTTTCGTTAACTGTACTTTTGCACTTTGAAGCATTTGTGCATTGGCATTAAGTCTTAAAACGAAATATTTATTTGAACCAATAGGAGTAGTGTCGAAGTTTAGGGTCCAGCAGTGTAAATTACGAGTCAAAGTAAAACGGGAGTTGACCATTTTAGCCGCCTTGATATCAAAGAGAGAATTGTTTGAAACTTTCCAACGTTTTGTAATATTGATATCACCATTGATACTTAGGGTGTTTACGATAGTGTATTTATCGTAGGTATCATCTTTTCTTCCACTGTTTTGATTGATGGATAGAACGTGAGTAAGGTTAATTTTCCAAGGAATTTCAAAGTCTAAGATTTGCTCAGGGTGTAACATGAAATAATTGATATCAGAATTCCATGTACCGTTGAAGGCTTCTTTGTTTTCTTCTATTTTACGTTTGCTTTTTTCGGATGTTAACGTGAATGTCGTATTGAACGAGGTATTTAAAAACCTACCAGAACCTTGGCCAGCGTTAAAAGCAAATTCTTTTTTCGTTTTTAGGGTTTTTTCGTCCCAAGCATAAGGACTAAAAGTAGAGGTAGCAACGAAGCTGATGCTATTTATAGGGCTAATTCGTAACGAAAGATTTAAATCTGAAAGTTTCATGGAGTCCTTTAAGAAATCATATGTTCCGTTTATCGATAATGCCTCAATGATTTTAGTCTTTTTAAATCCTGTTATAGTGTCCTTTGTAGATTTTCGCTTTAACTCAAAGGTGTTCATTAAATTAAATCCTAATAAACTAGATGCTCTTGGTATGGATTGTGCAAAAGCACTGTTTTTAAAGCTGGAATAGGAAACCTCTTTGTTCATTGAATCTAAGTAGAAGTCTTTTTTAATGGAACTTATAGGAGTATATGCATAGGAAAAACTTGGAGTAATAATATGCCGCATTAAAGGTTGTTTTTTACCTACAAATTTATAGTAAGCATAGATTTGAGTACTTAACGCGACACTTCCGTTCATGGTTTGAAAAGTTCCTGTTTCTGAATAATTCTTTGAAACGATTTTTTTCGAAGTAGTATCATAGTTTAACTTAGTTTGTTGAAAATTAATAATATGATTGTAATTAAAAGAAGGTGTCAGTGACCATGTGTTTTTGAAAATTTTCATGGTCGAAGTTACCGTAACCCCTTGTTTAATTCCAGAAATGAATTTATCAGCAATTTGTTGGAATTCTTTTTTACGTAGTAAAGAGTCGGCGAAGGTGGTTGAATTATTTAAATTTCCATTGTAAGAGATTCCTATTTGATCATACCATTTGTCTGAGCCAATTCTGTTTTTAAATAGTAGTTTGGTTGGAGAAAAACGAGTTGCGTTTATGTTTAAATTAGGACTCGTTAGCTGGATTGATTTTGACTGTGTATTTTGGTTTGTAGAGATTTTCATTCCCATCGTTACTGGTTTTCCTGGAAAACTTCTATTTAAATTGATGTCTGATTGAAAGGCATTGTTAAAGTAATAAGGATTGGTAGTGGTTACAATATTTTTAGGGTTGTTATCAGAGATAAAATTCACATTCGAGTTAAAGTTCCAATACGGATTTGATTTAAGGTCTTTAATGTGAGTCCAATTAAATAATATTTTTCCATTTTTAGAATAGTCAGGAAAACCCGAATTGTTTTGTTGATACTCTAGTTTTAAGTTTCCGTTGAATTTGTATTTGATTCTGTATTCAGTTATATTGGAAATAGAATAACTACCGCTTGAATATAAGTTTCCTAGAAAAGTCGTGTGTAAACTATCGTTAATAGGGAGGTAATAACCCAAATCAGTAAATCCAATTCCAAACATAGAAGCAGGTGCTAATTTAGGAATTAGAAAACCTCGTTTTTGCATGTTTACCTTTTGTTTTGATTGAGGAATAGCCAAAAAGGGAAGGCCGATGGGAGTACTGATATCTCTGAAGTAAATATTCATTCTTTTGGAAACTATTTTTTTATTCGGTATCAGAATTGCTTTTGATAAATGAAAATGAAAATGAGGTTCTTTTAAGTCACAAGTAGTAAACTTACCATCACGAAAATGAATTTGCTCATTAGCTTGACGTTTGGCTACTTCCATTTGAAGGTAGGTTTCTTGTTGTTTGACCGACATTTCTTGAATGTATCCTTTTTTGGAATTTAAATTGAAACGAATTGTACCCGCATGAATTTCTTCTCCATCTTGAAAAACAATGGGTTCGCCAATTCTTTTTCCTTTTTTGTCAGTCGTATAACTCGCAAAAACTTCTTTTTTATCGATGTCAAATAGGATGTATGAAGCAGTGATTTTGATACCATCGTATTCCAAAAGCGCATCACCAAATAAATGAGTTTGTTTGTTTTTTAGATCGTTGAAAATGGAATCTTTTGCGTAAAATTTACTTTTAGAAGTGATGTTTTTGTCAACTAGGTAAATAGTATCTTTTTTAACCTGAGAAAAAACAAAAGAGTTGCTTATTAACAACAAAACGAAGATAAGTCTATATGCAGAGTTAAAAAGCGACAATATATATGAATATTTTTGCGTTTGTAATCAAAAATGATGCAAAACTAAAAAATTACTCTTTACTCAACTCAAAAATGAAGCGTTACTTTAAGTTATTTAGTTTATTAAGTGTGTTTTTGGTCTTGGCGTTTACTACTTTGTCGCAAAGGAATCGTAATAACGGAAGTGCTATTAAAACAGTTTGTATAGATGCAGGCCATGGAGGTAAAGATCCAGGCTGTCATGGGAGTAATGCCAATGAGAAAACGGTATGTTTGAGTATAGCCCTTAAATTAGGTGCAAAAATAAAGGAGACCTTTCCGCATTTGAATGTAATATATACCAGAGATTCGGATGTTTTTGTTGAATTAGACGATCGTGCTAAAATTGCGAATAAAAATAAAGCGGATTTATTTATATGCATTCATGCAAATTCAGCTTCGCCAGCAGCCTATGGTACAGAAACTTTTGTTTTAGGATTGCACAGAACGGAATCACAACAAAAAATAGCTGAAAGGGAAAACTCAACAATTTACTTGGAGCATGATAAAGGTTCGCAGTATAAAAACTTTGATTTAAGTCCGGATGCCATCATTGCGAGACAGTTACAATTATCTGTTTTTTTAGATCATTCCATCAATTTCGCTTCCAAACTCCAAGATGAATTCAAGCGAATCGGAAGATACAATAGAGGTGTGAAACAAGCTGGATTTATTGTTTTATATAAAACAACAATGCCATCTGTATTAATAGAAACAGGTTTTTTGACCAATCCTAGTGATGAACTTTTTTTAAGTTCAGATGGTTCACAAGACAAGATGGCAAATGCCATGTTTGATGCTTTCAGGAAATATAAGTCTGAGTTAGAAGGGGTGGATGAAATTAAAGTTTCAAAAAAAAACGACTCTGAAGAACAAGGGGAAGGGTTAGCTAAAGCACAAATTTCTCAACAATCAGCAATAGAAATTAAAAATCCAAGTACAGATAAGAAAAATGTCATTATTTTTAAGGTGCAAATAGAGACTTCTGACAAACAAGTAAGTTTAAGTTCGAAAAGATTTAATGGTTTGGAGGTAGATGAATTGCAGGAAGGGAAAATTTATAAGTATCTCACAGGAAATTTTGAAAATGACTTTGTAGAGGCAAATAAGTTGAAAAACGAATTAAGAACAAATGGTTTTCCTTTAGCTTTTGTTGTAGCCTATGAAAACGGGGTTCGAATGGATATAGAAAAAGCAAAAATAGAAAGTAAGAAAAGATAAGATTTTGAAGTATACAAAAGAAATAAAAATTGGTTTTATAGGCATATTATCCATTGCGTTAATTATTGTTGGTGTGAATTTTCTAAAAGGAAGCAGTTTCTTTGGTGGTGATGATATTTACTATGGTTACTTTAACGAATCCGGTGGGTTAATGCCAGCTAGTTCAGTTGCTGTAAATGGAGTAAGTGTTGGTAAAGTTACCGCAATTGAATTTTTACCTTTTGAAAAACCTCAAAGAAGAGTAAGGGTTACTTTCAATATACAAAATCACGACATTAAATTACCCAAAGGGGTAAAAATTGAAATTGGTGCGCTTGATTTGTTTAATAAAGCAATTATTTTACAATTTCCAGAACACATTACAAATGCTTATTTGCCAAATCACTCTAGAATACAAGGAGAAGTTGCAAAAGACATGATGCAACAAATGCAAGCGTATGCTGATCCGATAACCAAAAAATTAACGAAGTTGATGAATAATGTGGATCGTGTTGTTGGTTCTTTTGCTGAGTTTTGGGATACAACAGCAACATCTGAAATTCAAGGTAGTTTGTTTGAAATTAGAACTGCAGTAAAACGTTTTGGAAAATTAACAGGAGATGTGGAAGGAATGGTGGCAGATGAACGTTTGAAGTTAAGTTCTATCATGTTTAATGTGTTGAGTATAACAGAAAACATCAATAAAAATAACCGTGAGATTTCATCAATTTTGGGTAATACAAAACGTATCACTGATGACATGGTGACTGCAGATTTTAAGGGTACTATTTCAGATGCACACCGAGTAATTAACACTTTGAATAAATCGTTGGAGGAAGCTGAAAAAGGGAATGGAAACTTAGCTAAATTACTCAAAGACGAAGCATTATATAATGATTTAGTTAAGTCGAACTTGAAATTACAAGAGTTGTTAGTTGATGTTAAAGAAAATCCAAAAAGATATGTCCATTTTTCTGTTTTTGGTCGTAAAGAGAAGAAGAAAGTTGAAACAGAAATAGTAGTAAAAGAAAGAAAGAAACGTAAAAGGAAAGAACAGGTTCATATTGAACAAAATCCGGTTACAGATGTTCATCTAAAAAATCACGATACAATACAAAAAAAGTAATCTATGGCAATTATATTTTTCTCAATATTAGTGGTAGGAGGATTTTATTGGTTCTCTAAAAACGTAATGCAAGTTCGTTCTAACATTTTATTAGGTAGAGAGATTGATCGTACAGATAATGCTTCAGAACGCTGGAAAACCATGTTGCTAGTTGCATTTGGTCAGAAAAAGATGTTTACAAGACCAATTCCAGCCTTGTTGCACTTATGTTTATATGTCGCATTTATCATCACTCAAATTGAATTGATTGAAATTCTTGCAGATGGATTTTCAGGTTCACATAGATTGTTTCGTTCATCGTTGGGCGGGTTTTATACTTTTATGATCAGTTTTATTGAGATTTTATCTGTATTAGCTTTTATTGCAACAATCGCATTTCTATCAAGAAGAAATTTATTAAAGCTTCCTCGCTTAAACATGAAAGAATTAGTTGGTTGGCCTACTAAAGATGCGAACTTGATATTAATTATGGAAATTGTTTTAGTGACTTTTATTTTTATGATGAATGGAGCCGATGAAGTAATGTTCAATCGCGGAATTTCTCATGCTGCACATGGTGTAAAAGATTCATTTAACTTTAGTATTTCTGGAAGTTTAGGTCCTGTGTTGTTTGGCGGCTTATCAGATGGAGGTTTAGAAGTTGTCGAAAGAATCGGCTGGTGGGGACATTTATTAATGGTCCTGACATTTTTAAACTATTTACCTTATTCAAAGCATTTTCATATTGTATTGGCTTTCCCAAATACGTATTATTCTAATTTGGAGAAAAAAGGAAAATTCAACAACATCGCTTCAGTTACGGAAGAAGTGAAAAAAATGATGGATCCTTCGATAGATCCTTATGCTACAACAGGAAATGAAGGAGAAGTTCCTCAACGATTTGGAGCAAAAGATGTGACTGATTTGACTTGGAAAAATCTATTGGACGCCTACACATGTACAGAATGTGGAAGATGTACCTCTTCTTGTCCGGCTAATCAAACTGGAAAATTATTATCCCCTCGTAAAATCATGATGGATACGAGAGATCGTTTAGTTGAGCTAGGCGAAGGTATTCGTAAGAATGGTAAAGAGTTTACTGATGGGAAAAGCCTTTTAGGTGATTACATAACAGAAGAAGAAATTTGGGCATGTACTTCATGCAATGCTTGTGTACAAGAATGTCCTGTAAATATAGATCCTTTGTCGATCATTGTTGATTTAAGAAGGTATTTGGTGATGGAAGAGTCAAAAATGCCAACTGAATTAACCGGTATGATGTCGAACATTGAAAACAATGGAGCTCCATGGCAGTTTTCTCCGGCTGATAGAGGTAATTGGATTAATGAGTAGTTGGGAGTCATTAGTTAATAGTCAATAGTCAATAGTCAATAGTCATTAGTCATTAGTCAATAGTCATTAGTTAATAGTCAATAGACTTTAGAGATTAGAAAAAAGATTTTAACGAATAACAAAATAAAGAAAAATATGGAATTAATACCAATAAATGAAAATGGACAAGCAATTAGTCCTGTTTTACCATCAAACGTAAAGAATTATTTAATTGATATTGATGGTACAATCTGTGATGATATACCGAATGAAGAACCAGAAAGAATGTTGACAGCAGCAGTTTATCCAGATGCTTTAGAAACATTGAATAAATGGTTTGATGAAGGACATATTATTACCTTTTTTACTTCTCGCACAGAAGACCATAGAGAATACACGGAGCGTTGGTTAGCACAACACGGGTTTAAATACCATGGATTATTGATGGGTAAGCCAAGAGGAGGAAATTACCATTGGATAGATAATCATATGGTAAGAGCTACACAGTTTAAAGGTAAGTTTACGGACTTAGTGGAGGAACAAGTTACTATTCAAGTTTTTGAAAAATAATTTATGAGCACAACATTTCAAGTACCTACAATGGCTGAGTTGATGGCCAAAGGTGAAACAGCAGATATTTTATTTTGGGTTGGTTGTTCGGGCAGTTTTGATGATCGCGCAAAAAAAATCACAAAAGCAGTTGCTAAAATTTTACACGCATGTAACGTTAAATTTGCTGTACTTGGTGCTGAAGAAAGTTGTACAGGTGATCCTGCAAAAAGAGCTGGAAATGAATTTACATTCCAGATGCAGGCGATGATGAACATACAAGTATTGGAAGGGTATGAAGTGAAAAAGATAGTTACTGCATGTCCTCATTGTTTCAACACTTTGAAAAATGAATATCCTGAATTAGGAGGGAAATATGAAGTAATTCACCACACACAATTAATCCAAGAATTAATCAATCAAGGTAAATTGGCTTTAAAAGGGGGTGAACTTTATAAGGGTAAGAAGATTACTTTCCATGATCCTTGTTATTTAGGAAGAGCAAATGATGTGTATGAAGCACCACGTGCATTGATTGAAAAATTAGATGCGGAGTTAGTAGAGATGAAACGTTGTAAAACAAACGGGTTGTGTTGTGGAGCAGGAGGAGCACAAATGTTCAAAGAAGCAGAAAAAGGAAACAAAGAAATCAACATTGAACGTACAGAAGATGCGTTAGAAACAAATGCTTCTGTAATCGCTACAGGTTGTCCTTTCTGTAATACAATGATGACAGACGGAGTGAAGAATTTCAATAAAGAACAAGATATTCAGGTATTGGATGTCGCAGAATTGATCGCAAATGCAGCAGATTTATAATTTTTTCGAAGGATTCGCTGATGATAGTCGTGTATGGATTTACACCGCTAATCGTCCGTTAGACCCAACAGAAGCCGTTTTTGTACAAGAGAATTTAGATTCTTTCGCTAATCATTGGAAAGCACATGGTTCTCAATTGAAAGCAAAAGCAAGAATGATGAATGAATTTACGATTGTATTTGTCGTAGATCAGGATCAAGCTGAAGCTTCTGGTTGCTCTGTAGACAGCTCCGTACGTTTTGTAAAAGAAATCGGAAAAGAATTAAACGTTGACTTTTTTAATCGTTTAAATGTGTTGATTGAAACAGATAATGGAGAGCGTAAATTGCACCCATACCGTAAGTTAACAGAATTACCTTCAGGATATGCTTATTACAATCCGCTTGTTCAATCACTGAAAGAGTTGAAAGAAGAGTGGTATGTAGTGAAATAAAACTTATATTTTTAGTTAAAAAGTCTCTCAATTTGAGGGACTTTTTTGCTTTATCCATAAAAGAACCGTAAATTTATAGCCCCCTAATAAATATATGGAAGTATTGGAAGTACAAAATCAAGAAGTTTTTGAAGCGATGTCTTTATATCCCTTTCAGGAAACGACAGTAGCCTCAATTCTCTTAGAATTGGAAGAAAACGGTTCTAATTTTAATTTGTTATATCAACTTCCTACTGGCGGTGGTAAAACGGTTATTTTTTCTGAAATTGCTCGTCGATACATCGAGAAATGGCAAAAGAAGGTCTTAATTCTTACACATCGTATTGAACTATCTGTTCAAACTTCAAAGCAATTATCTGCAATTGATGTTGGAAATAAGGTGATTAATAGTGATGTGAAAAAGTTGAATGAGGAAGATGATTTTCCTTGTTACATCGCTATGGTAGAAACCCTAAACAATCGTTTACAAGAAAATCAAAATTTCATAAATGATGTTGGGTTGGTTATTGTCGATGAAGCGCATTACAATAGTTTTAGAAAAATCTTTCAATATTATAAAGAAGCAAATATTTTAGGAGTTACTGCAACACCGTTAAGTTCGAATAAAGCGTTACCATTAAATGATAATTACAATAAATTATTGGTAGGAGAATGTATTTCTTCTTTGATTGAGAAAGGGTATTTATCGGATGCGGAAACCTATACCTATGATGTAAATCTTCATGGGTTAAAAATAGGTTCAAATGGAGATTTCACAGTAAGTAGCTCTGAATTAGTATATGGTAATTACTTCATGCAAGAAAAATTGCTTTTTGCTTATGAAGAAGTTGCAATTGGTTCGAAGACGTTGATTTTTAATTCTGGAATAGAGACTTCTGTTCGTGTAGAAGAAATGTTTCAAAAACGCGGGTATAAAATCAAGCACTTAGATTCTACTTTTAGTGATAAAGATCGAAAAGATGTTTTGAAATGGTTTAAGGAAACACCTGATGCCATTTTAACATCGGTAGGGATCTTAACTACAGGATTTGATGAACCGACAGTCGAAACCATCATTATCAATCGTGCAACTCGTTCGCTTACACTATATCATCAGATGATTGGTAGAGGTTCACGAAGATTACCAAATAAATCACAATTTAAGTTGATTGATTTAGGTAATAACGTTAGACGTTTTGGTTATTGGCAAGATTATATCAATTGGCAAGATGCTTTTCGTTTTCCAGATCGCTTTTTGGAATCTAAATTATCGGAAGGAGATGATATTGAATTTGAGGTTGAATATGAATTTAATCGTCTACATAAAGACCGTGTTGATACTAGTGTTTTGGAACAATTTTGTATCAAAGAATCTTATTTTGGGTGTTTAGATCGCAATGAAAAAGGCAAGTTGGCAGTAGATTATTCGTTAGATAATCATTTTGAAGCGATTTCAAAATCAGCTACTGATTTTTACGATGCTTTGGAAATTTTAGAGATGTTACAAGAACACATTGAGCATCGATTAAAGCAATATACAAAATGTATTTCGAAGAGTACTCCGAATTATTTCAAGTATTTGATGGAAACTTATAATCGTCAGTTAAGGCATAAGTTACGTATGGCTTTAGATGATGAATAAACTTAATAATTTTATATTTTACACTTTTAACTAAAATCTATTTATTGTATGTCAGAAGATAATAAGATTATATTTTCGATGGTAAAGGTTTCTAAAACCACACCAGCAGGAAAACAGATTATTAAAAACATTTACCTTTCGTTTTTTTACGGAGCGAAAATTGGTATCATTGGTTTGAATGGTTCGGGTAAATCGACGGTAATGAAAATTATTGCAGGTTTAGATCAAGCTTATCAAGGAGATGTTGTTTTTTCAGATGGATATAGTGTGGGATATTTACCACAGGAGCCAGAATTAGATCCGAAGAAAACAGTGAAGGAAATTGTGATGGAAGGTGTTCAAGAAACAGTAGATGTTCTGAAAGAATACGAAGAAATCAACAATGCTTTTATGGATGAGGAAATTATGAGTGATCCAGATAAAATGGATAAACTAATTGCTCGTCAAGGAGAGGTTCAAGATAAAATTGATGCGTTAGATGCGTGGGAGTTAGATGCAAAACTAGAGCGTGCAATGGATGCTTTACGTTGTCCACCAGATGATCAGTTGATTGAAACATTATCAGGAGGAGAGAAAAGAAGAGTTGCACTTTGTCGTTTATTATTACAAACACCAGATGTATTATTGTTAGATGAGCCTACCAACCACTTGGATGCAGAATCAATTGATTGGTTAGAGCAACACTTACAACAATACAAAGGAACAGTAATTGCGGTTACCCACGACCGTTATTTCTTGGATAACGTAGCAGGTTGGATATTAGAATTAGATAGAGGTGAGGGTATTCCGTGGAAAGGAAATTATAGCTCTTGGTTGGAGCAAAAAGGAAAACGTTTAAAAGAAGAAGAGAAACAAGCTTCTAAACGTCAGAAAATGTTAGAACGTGAGTTGGAATGGGTACGAATGAATCCAAAAGCACGTCAAGCGAAAAACAAAGCACGTTTATCAAATTATGATAAATTATTGTCAGAAGACGTAAAACAAAGAGAAGATATTCTAGAGATTCCAATTCCAAACGGACCACGTTTAGGCACAAATGTTATTGATGCGAATCACGTTGCTAAATCCTTTGGAGATAAATTATTGTATGATGATTTAAATTTCAAATTGCCTCCAGCTGGAATCGTTGGTGTTATTGGGCCAAATGGTGCGGGTAAAACAACGATTTTCAAAATGATTATGCAGGAATTAATGCCTGATTCAGGAGAGTTTACCGTTGGAGATACAGTTAAAATTGGTTATGTAGATCAATCACATAAAGATATTCACCCAGACAAGACTGTATTTGAAGTAGTTTCCGACGGAATGGAATTTATCGAAATTGGTAATCAAAAAATCAATGCGAGAGCCTATTTATCTAAATTCAATTTTGCAGGATCAGATCAAAATAAAAAAGTAGGAGTGTTGTCTGGTGGTGAACGTAATCGTTTACATTTAGCGATGACGTTAAAAACGGAAGCGAACGTATTGTTACTTGATGAGCCTACAAATGATATCGATGTGAATACTTTACGTGCATTAGAGGAAGGTATATTAAACTTTGCAGGTTGTGCAGTAGTAATCTCTCACGATAGATGGTTCTTAGATCGTATTTGTACACACATACTTGCATTTGAAGGAGATTCTCAGGTATACTGGTTTGAGGGTACATACTCTGATTATGAAGAAAATAAGAAAAAACGTTTAGGTGATGAGGGACCAAAACGTATTAAATATAGAAAGTTGGTGAAATAATAAAGTTTCCCTCCTTGAGGAGGGATTAAGGGAGGAGATAATTTAAATTTATATGTCATCCCCCTTAATCCCCCTTCAAAGGGGGAAGCTAAAATCTTTCCCTATTTGATTAGTCCCAATAGTTATCGGAAAAACTAGGTGAGTTTTTTGAAAAGTATTAAAGAATAAAACTTAATGTCTCAAGAGCAGAAAAACAACCCGTTACATGGGGTTAAATTAGAGCAAATTCTAAATGAATTAGTTGAACACTATGGTTGGGAGCACTTAGGATATTTAATCAATATTCGATGCTTTAACTATGATCCGAGCATTAAGTCGAGTTTGCATTTTTTAAGAAGAACACCTTGGGCGAGGAAAGAAGTGGAGGAGTTGTACTTGGAGCGTATTATCGGTCCTTCGAGAGCCTCAGGAACCGATAATAAAGAAAATAAATAATAAACATTAAAAAATATGTCAATAAGAAATTTAGAGCCAAAAGCATTGTGGAACCATTTTGCTGATTTGAATGCAGTTCCAAGACCTTCAAAAAAGGAGGAAAGAGTAGTTGAGTTTATGATGAATTTTGGTCGTTCTTTAGGATTAGAAACGATTAAGGATTCTATTGATAATGTGATTATCAAAAAGCCTGCTACTCCCGGAATGGAACATCGTAAAACGGTTGTTTTGCAGTCACATTTAGATATGGTTCACCAAAAAAATGGGGATAAAGTATTTGATTTTGATACAGAAGGGATCGAAATGTTGATTGAAGGTGATTGGGTAACAGCCAATGGCACTACATTAGGAGCAGATAACGGAATTGGTGTGGCTACTATTATGGCTTTATTGGCTTCGGATTCGATTGAACATCCTGCTTTAGAAGCTTTGTTTACTATTGATGAGGAAACGGGTATGACTGGTGCTATCCATGTGGATCCGAAAAATATTTCTGGAACGATTTTATTGAATTTGGATACCGAAGATGATGATGAGTTGTCTATTGGCTGTGCAGGTGGTATAGATACAAATACAACATATGCTTACCAACAAGAAGCGTTTGACAAGGAAAATACAATAACATTAGATATTACTATTCGTGGTTTGTTGGGTGGACACAGTGGAATGGATATTCACAGAGGTAGAGGGAATGCAAATAAATTAATGACTCGTATTGTTCGTCATCTAATAGATAGTCAATCAGTTCGTTTGGCTTCTTTTGACGGAGGAAGTTTGAGAAATGCTATTCCAAGAGAGGCAAAAGCAACGGTTGTTGTGTTATCTGCTGATGCTGTTTCTGTTGAAAATCAGGTAAAACAAATTGTCGAAGATATTAAAACAGAATTCAAAACAATTGAACCTGCTTTGGTTATTGAATTTACAAAAGGAAATTTTGAAGGGAAAGTTGCAACAGAACAAGAAACAATCAAAATTGTCAATGCTTTGTTTGCAGTAGTAAATGGTGTTTATAGAATGAGTCCAGACATAGAAGGATTGGTAGAGGCTTCTTCTAGTTTGGCTAGAGTAATTGTAAATCAAGGTCAATTTACTACACAATCATTACAAAGAAGTAGTGTGGAAAGTTCTAAAAAAGACGTTGCGAATATGGTTAAGGCAGCCTTTGAAAGCATCGGTTGTGAAGTAGTACAAGGTGGAGATTATCCAGGTTGGTCACCAAATGCCAATTCTCCGATTTTGACTATCATGAAAGATTTATATGTTCAACGTTATAATGAGGAACCAAAAATAAAAGCTTGTCATGCAGGTTTGGAATGTGGAATTTTAGGGAAACATTTCCCTGGAATGGATATGATTTCTTTCGGACCTAATATTCGTGCAGCGCACTCGCCAGATGAGAAAGTACAGATTTCTTCTGTTCAAAAATACTGGGGTTATTTATTGGAAACTTTGAAACAAATTCCATTAAATTAAAATCTAAAACCCTAACTTTAAGCGCCTGTTTCCACAGGTGCTTTTTTGTTTATGGAAATTATAAAATCATATAAAACAACGAATTGGTCTGGTGGTAAAACGACAGAAATGTTTATTCATCCAATAAATAGCAGTTATGTGGATCGTAATTTTGACTTTAGAATAAGTTCTGCAACAGTTGAAGTAGAAGAGAGTGATTTTACTGATTTAACAGGATTTCATCGTTTGTTGACGATTATTGATGGAAGATTGGAATTAACTGTGAATGATAAATCCACTTTTGTATTGGAACAAGACACGCCGTTTTGGTTTTCAGGAAGTGATCAGGTTTGTAGTCGAGGAATTGTTCGTGATTTTAATGTGATCTATTCAGGTAATTACGAAGTTCAATGGCGACTAATTACGGAAGATGAGGTAAGTAGAATTTCATTGAAACAGGGAGATTTTCTGTTTTATTTTTTAGTGAAAGGTAAAGCGGAAATTAATAATCAATCTCTACAAGAGAATCAGTTGGTTTACCTGAATTTGGTAGAAGAGTATGAAATTGAAAACCAGATATCCTTTCAAGAAGAAGGTCATTTTTATGAGGTAATAATTCAATTAAGAAGTTAGTTTTAGTTTTAAAATAAATAGTTTTAAAATTTTGTTTTTAAAGTATATAATTTATTTTAGTTAAAGAGTAGGTTTATGAAATCTTTAATTGTATTTTCTGTTCTGTTTAGTGTTTTTTCTTGTGCTACAAGAGGGAAATATGAAAGTGCTGATGTTGAGATTGACCAAGGGTTTAATAAGATCGGCGTAGTGAAATTTTCTATTGATTTAGTAAAGCCGAGCGGTAGAAGGAAACATATTTCAGCTGGAAGCAATCCCATTAAATGGTCAAGATTACAGTTTACAGGTAAGAACGTATTAAGTTGTAATAAAGGGCTGCTTTATTATGGAATGAACGGTTTGAATAAGGATAATCATATAATTAAGGTGAATTTGTACTCAGAAAAATATGGTTTTCAAAAAATGTTTTCTCTAAATGTTCCTTATGTGAAAGGAATAGTTGTTAAAACTAAAAAAATTGAATTGAATGCAAAAAGTAGTCTAGATTACGATTTAATATTGAATACAGATCAACGAATTCCTGAAAATCCGCATCATTTTTCGTTGGATAGTGTTGATTTAAAGTCTAATGTTGATTTGAAAATAGAAAATGGAAATCTTTTTTTGCATAGTGATGTTCCATTGATTGATGTTAAGCCAAGTTTAATTTTATTGACTAAAAATAACAAAGATACACTTTGGAAATCGGAGTTAGAGATAGTGTATCCAACTGAAAAATCCTATAATTTTTCTGGTAATTCGGGTAGTTCTGGTCGTTCTGGTTCAAATGCAGCAAGCGCTTCTCAAAGTGGAGATAATGGATCAAATGGAGGGAATGGAGAAAATGCAAAAGATGTTTATTTGTATGCGCAGTTATACACAAAAAATAATCAAGAGTTTATTGTTTTGACTATTGAATGTAATGGACATAGAGAAGTGAGTTTTTTACCTAGAAACGTTGCAAGGGTATCAATTTCCGCACAAGGAGGTAATGGTGGAGACGGAGGGAAAGGAGGTGATGGAAAAGACGCAGCATATCCTGTAACTACTACTACGAAAGATGGTAAAACAACAACTACTCAACCTTCTATTTACGGTGGTAATGCAGGAAATGGAGGAGATGGTGGGCACGGAGGTCGAGGAGGAAATGTATATTTGTTTATGGATGAAAAATTAATTGATTTTAGAAATAATGTTCATATAGAAAACAGAGGTGGAATTTCTGGAGTTGGCGGAAATTCGGGATCTTCTGGTCGTGGAATGAATTCTAACGGAAAGCTTGGAGGGGTGTTTAATTCAAATAATGGTAAAAGTGGAACTTCTGGAAGAAATGGACAATCGGGTTTAGATGGAAAAGTGGAAGGTCCTATATTTATGAGTGCTGATGAATTGGTGAAAAGATTTACATTTTTAAAACGATTATAATGTCAAAAGAGAGAATAATTAAGGCATTTTCTGCTTTAGGAAAAGTAATGTTGTCTGTTGGTAATCAACAAGATTGGAGTGGGTATGAATTAGGGGTGACTGAAGATGAATATACAGCATTACAAGCAAATGTTCGCAAACAATTTCAGTGGAATGGCTGGTTTACAGAGGAAGCTGTTTTACACGTTTTTAAAGTGTGGGGAGAGCAATTGCAAGAAGATGTTTTGAATGATTTTATTTCAAATTATACGTTTAAACAAACTCCTAATAAAGTAGGAGTAATCATGGCGGGTAATTTGCCTCTTGTAGGTTTTCATGATTTTTTATGTGTTTTATTATCAGGTAATTCCATTGTTATTAAATTGAGTTCTGATGATAAGACCTTGTTACCGATGCTAATTCAAATTTTATTCAAATTTGATCCTGAGTTAAAACAAAAAATAACCATTCCAGAAGGTAAATTAGGTGAGATAGATGCGATTATTGCTACAGGAAGTGGAAATTCGATGCGCTATTTTGAAAGTTATTTTGGTCATTTACCACATATTTTTAGAAAAAACAGAACTTCTGTTGCTATTTTGTCTGGGAATGAGACTGCAGAAGAATTAAAAGCATTAGGTTCAGATATTTTTACCCATTACGGTTTAGGTTGTAGAAATGTTTCTAAATTATTGATTCCGAAAGATTTTGAATTAAATCGTTTTTTTGAAGCTATCCTTGATTTTGGTCCGATTATAAATCATCACAAGTATGCGAATAACTACGATTACAACCGTGCGATTTATTTGATGAATTTAGAAGAGATTTTAGATAATGGTTTTCTATTGTTGAAAGAAAGTGATGATTTGTTTTCACCTTTAGCTATGATATATTATCAGCGTTATGAAAATCAAAATGAAATAGATTCATTTTTACAAAAACATACTGATGATATTCAGGTTGTTGTAGGTGAAGGATATGAGAAATTTGGTCAAGCACAATGTCCATTGTTAACGGATTATGCTGATGGTATAAACACGATGGATTGGTTAGTCAAATTGTGAGTAAAATATTCGTTTACTCAAAACAAACTTTCTCTTAAATGCTTAATTTAGCGGAGCATTTTTGAATTTGTAAAGCAATGAAAGTATCTTACAATTGGTTGAAAGAGTATGTTAAAACAAGTTTATCCCCAGAGGAATTAAGTAAAGTTTTGACAGATACAGGGTTAGAGGTTGATGGTATTGAAAAAATTGAGAATATTAAAGGCGGATTAGAAGGCGTTTTTGTAGGTGAAGTACTTTCTTGTGAAAAACATCCTGATGCAGATAAGTTAAAGGTAACTACGGTAACTGTCGGTGGCGAACCTTTACAAATAGTTTGTGGTGCACCAAATGTTGCTGTTGGACAAAAAGTGATTTGTGCAACCGTTGGTTCAGTTTTATATCCCAATCCGGAGGAACCATTTAAAATCAAAGCATCTAAAATCAGAGGAGTAGAATCATTGGGAATGTTGTGTGCGGAGGATGAGTTGGGAATGGGAACTTCTCATGATGGGATTATTGTTTTGGATAAAGATGCAAAAGTAGGAACACCTGCAGCCGTTTATTTTGACTTAGAAGAAGATTATCAAATAGAGATTGGTTTAACTCCAAACCGTGCTGATGCCATGGGGCATATTGGTGTAGCACGCGATATCATTGCTCATCAAAATGTGCATCAAAACACACAGTTAACGTTAGATTTTCCTGAAGTTGAAGACATTATTACAGTAAATCAGGATGTAAAAGTTTCTGTTTCTGTTGAAGAACCGGAACTTTGTCCTAAATATATTGGAGTAAGTATTCAGAATGTTGATGTGAAACCATCACCAAATTGGATGCAAAAGAGATTGCGTGCAGTTGGATTATCTCCAATTAATGCAGTTGTAGATTGTACAAATTATGTTATGCGTGAATTAGGTACTCCTTTACATGCTTTTGATGCGGATAAATTAGCAGGTAAAGTTGTTGTTAAGAAAGCGAATGAGGGAGATAAATTTATTACTTTAGATGGTGTTGAGAGAACACTAAATAATGATGATTTAATGATTACAAACGGTGCTAAAAACTTAGCTATTGCAGGAGTTTTTGGAGGGTTGGAATCAGGAATAAGTGATGAGACAAAAAATATTTTTATTGAATCTGCTTATTTTAATCCGATTTCTGTACGTAAAACAGCAAAACGTCACGCGTTGAACACTGATGCGAGTTTCAGGTATGAAAGAGGGGTTGACCCAACAATGACAGAATATGCCTTGAAAAGAGTGGTTTCACTAATTCAAACGATTTGTGGAGGAATTGTTTCTATGAACGTTGCATCGGTTGTTAGTGAAAATTTTGAAAATAAAATAGTTGAATTTGATGTAAATCGTTGTAATCAAATTATTGGGTTGGAAATTCCAACCGAAAAAGTTAAAGAGATTTTATCAAATTTAGATATTCAAGTACTTGAGGAAAATGGAACGCAATGGAAATTAGCCGTTCCGCCTTACAGAGTGGATGTTACAAGAGAAATTGATGTAGTAGAAGAAGTACTTCGTATTTTCGGATTTAACAATGTTCCATTACCTGAAAAACTTAATTCAACAATTACGTTAAGAACAAAACCAGATGCTGATAAAATTCAACGTTCTGTTGCTGAGTTTTTAGTTGGATTAGGGTATAGCGAGATGATGAGTAATTCATTAACGTCTTCATCTTACATACAAAAATTTGGCAACGAGGTGTTTGGTGTTGCGAATAATGTTGAAATGCTAAATCCATTAAGTAATGAGTTGGATGTAATGCGTCAGACATTGATTTTTAGTACACTCGAATCTGTTGCATATAATCAAAATAGACAAAATTCAGATTTGAAATTATTTGAATTTGGAAAAGTATACCGTAAAGAAGGAGAAAATTATCTCGAAAATAAACGATTGGTATTTGGATTGAGTGGAAGAAGACAAGCAGAGCAGTGGAATAGTGTGAATGATAAAGTTTCTTTTTATTCAATCAAAGGTTTGGTTTCTACATTATTTACACGTTTGGGTTTAGATTCTTTTTTGTCTGAAAATGCACTAGAAAACAGTTTGTTAGAAGACGGTGTTTCTATATTTATTTTGAAAAAGAAAGTAGGAGAAATGGGTTGGGTTTCTGATGCAATGAAAAAACACTTTGGAATCAAACAACCTGTTTTTATAGCTGATTTAGATTGGGATACGGTACTAGATCAATTAAAATTGGTAAAAGTTTTATACAAAGAATTACCAAAAACGTTTGAAGTCAGAAGAGATTTCTCATTATTATTGAATGATCAAGTTCGTTTCTCAGAAATTGAAAAATTGGCTTTAGGAGTTGATCGGAAAATTTTGAAAAAAATAGGTCTTTTTGATGTGTATGAAGGGAAGAATTTAGAAGAAGGAAAGAAATCATATGCGGTATCGTTCCATTTTCAAGATGCTGAGAAAACATTGAAAGATGAGCAAGTTGACGGAATAATGACTAAAATTCGTCAAGAATTAGAGACTAAACTAAATGCCCAATTAAGGTAACCATTAGAACTTGCTACTATGGAGAAACAAGTGATATTAAACGAAAAGCAATTTGAGTTAACCTTGAATAGACTTTGTTATCAATTAATTGAAAATCATAATGGATTTGAAGATACAGTTCTGATTGGTTTACAACCAAGAGGAATTCATGTTTTAAATCGTTTGAGAATCAGTCTTGAAGAAATATTAGGTCATAAAGTAGTATGTGGTCAGTTGGATATCACCTTTTATCGTGATGACTTTCGAAGAAGAGAACGTCCGATCATTCCAAGTGTTACAAACATCGACTTTATTGTTGAAAATAAACGGGTTGTATTGATTGATGATGTTTTATATACCGGTAGAACAATTCGTTCAGGAATTGATGCCTTAATGGCTTATGGTCGACCAGCAAGTGTAGAGTTATTGACATTGGTGGATCGAAGATTTAGACGTCAATTACCAATTCAAGCTGATTATGTTGGTAAAACCATCGATACATTAGCGACAGAGCGTGTTAACGTGGAGTGGAAAGAAATAGAAGGAGAAGATAAAGTAGTATTATTTACACAAGATAAATAAGCAATGGAGAATTTAAGTGTAGAGCATTTAATCGGGATTAAAGATTTGACTGAAAATGATATTCAGTTAATTTTCAAAACCGCAGATAGTTTCAAAGAAATTATCAATCGTCCTATTAAAAAAGTACCATCTCTTCGAGATATTACGATTGCGAATTTATTTTTTGAAAATTCTACTCGTACACGTTTATCCTTTGAATTGGCACAAAAACGTCTTTCTGCAGATGTTATCAATTTTAGCGCTTCTTCAAGTTCTGTAAAAAAGGGAGAAACATTAATTGATACTGTAAATAATATTTTATCTATGAAAGTAGATATGGTAGTTATGCGTCATCCGAATCCTGGTGCGGCTAAGTTTCTGTCTACAAAGGTAAAAGCAAAAATTATAAACGCAGGTGATGGAACACATGAGCATCCAACGCAAGCTTTACTCGATGCGTTTTCAATTAGAGAGCGTTTAGGAGATGTAGCTGGAAAAAAAGTGGTCATTGTTGGTGATATTTTGCATTCACGTGTAGCACTTTCAAATATATACTGTCTTCAAAAATTAGGAGCAGAAGTGATGGTGTGTGGTCCTACAACCTTAATTCCTAAATACATACATGAATTAGGCGTGAAAGTAGAACATAACTTAAGAAATGCTTTGAATTGGTGTGATGTTGCGAATATGCTTCGTATTCAGTTAGAAAGACAAGATATCAAATATTTTCCTTCATTGAGAGAGTATTCTATGCAATTTGGATTGAATAAAGAGATTTTAGATTCTTTAGATAAAGAAATTGTTGTAATGCATCCAGGGCCGATAAATAGAGGAGTGGAAATTACTTCTGATGTTGCAGATAGTAAACAATCTATTATTTTAGATCAGGTTGAAAATGGAGTTGCTGTTCGTATGGCTGCTACTTATTTACTTGCTTCAAAGATTGAAAGATAATCACTTTTAGTCCTATTTGCTCTTTATTTGACTAATTGTAGTATATTTGAATAGAAATTGAATCTATGAGTTTTTTAGTTGAAGAATTTGACAAGTATACAATGATTACGTCTAATGTTGAAAAGCTAGACGCTTCGAATGCTTCTTTGTTAAAAGATGAACTAACTACATTAAATAAAAAAGGAATTAATACATTGGTTATTAATTTATCAAACACAAAATACTGTGATTCCTCTGGTTTGAGTGCTATCTTACTAGCTAATAGAATTTGTAAAGACACAAATGGTCAATTTATTTTAAGTGGTCTACTACCCAATGTTCAAAAACTAATTTCAATTTCTCAATTAGACAAAGTGTTAACCATTACTACGACAATTTCAGAGGCTGTTGAAGTATTGAGTGCATAATTAATGTCATTTTCAGTTACAATTTTAGGTTCCGGAGCTGCTTTACCTACAGTACAAAGAAATCCAACTTCACATTATATAGAATGTAATAATCGTCATATATTGATTGATTGTGGAGAGGGTACACAAATGCAGATTCGAAAAGCAGGAGTTAAATTCCAAAAAATCACCCATATCTTAATTTCACATTTACATGGCGATCATTTTTTTGGATTAGTAGGATTGTTGAGTACGATGCATTTACTTGGAAGAAATCAAGGGTTAACCATTTATGGTCCAGAAGGACTAGAGCAAATTATTCGATTGCAATTAGAAGTAGGCGGTAGTAAATTAGATTTTTCAATAGATTTTATTCCTCTTTTTGGTACTGAAAATAAATTACTATTTGAGGATAAAATGATTGAAATTCATACTTTTCCGCTTAAGCATAAAATTCCTACAAATGGATTTTTAATTAAGGAAAAGCAAAAGGATAGAAGTATAATAGGTGAGGAATTTAAAGCTTCAGGATTGTCATTAATGGCTATACCTTTTTTTCGAGCAGGGAAAAACTTTGTTGATGATAATGGTGAAGAACATTTTTTCGAAGATTATACTTTTCCTTCAAAACCCGCTAAATCGTATGCTTTTTGTTCTGACACAAAATATACGGAAACGATTATACCGTATGTTTCCGAGGTAGATGTTTTGTATCACGAGGCTACATTTACTGAAAAAGAAATAGATAGAGCAAGGGCAACAATGCATTCTACTGCTAAACAAGCAGCACTTATCGCTCAAAAAGCAAATGTAAAAAAGTTACTACTTGGACATTTAAGCGCACGTTTTGAAAACAATAAAAAGCATCTTGCAGAAGCCAAAGAAATCTTTGATAATGTAATGGTTGTGAAAGATTTGGATGTGGTGATTGTTTGATTCAAGTATCATTAATCTTGTCACCCTCCACAATCCTCCCTCAAGGGAGGAAGTTTATTTCTCGTTTCCCTCCTTGAGAGTCCCGATAACTATCAGGAAAGGGAGGTGACTATTTTATCTGATTACTATATTTTTATGTTTTTTAACTATTATAGTTATGTATTTAATTGGTTTGTTAACCATTATTATTTAGTTTAAAATATTTTAATTTTTCTTTTATAACCCTTAGAATAATTGTTAATTTAGTGTTGTTAACTATTATTTTTGTTTTATGTTTTATCGATCAATTTTAAAAGAGTTAGAGAATTGGAGGGTTTCACCATTTAGAAAGCCTTTGATAATTCGTGGGGCGAGACAAGTTGGTAAAACAACAGTTGTGAATACGTTCGGTCAACAATTTGAGCAATATATCTATTTGAATTTAGAGAAAAAAGCAGATAGGGAATTGTTTGATGAGAATTTAGATATCAATGAAATTGTAGATAGAATATTCTTAATCAAAGGAATGAAACGTTCTTTGATGCAAAATACGCTTTTGTTTATCGATGAAATTCAAGAGGCTGGATTTGTAGTTAACCTCTTGCGTTATTTTAAAGAAGAAGTTTCTGAATTACCGGTGATTGCAGCAGGGAGTATGTTAGAAACGCTTTTGGGTAAAAATATTACATTTCCAGTTGGTCGTGTTGAATTTAAAGTGTTGAGACCATTTTCGTTTGTTGAGTTTTTAAATGCGATTGGAAGAGAAGATATATTAGAACAATTAAATACCGTTCCGCTAAAATCTTTTGCATTGGATGCTTGCTTAAAAATGTTTCATACATATGCTTTGGTAGGAGGAATGCCAGAGGTATTAAAAAAATACATTGAAACAAAAGATGTTACTGGTTTGGGAGATGTATTTGATGGTTTGTTAAATTCCTATTTAACGGATGCCGAAAAATATGCTAAATCACAGAACCAGTTGCAACTGATTCGCTATTGTATTCAACAAGTGATACCGAATGCTGGAAAAAGAATAACATTTTCAAAATTTGGAAATTCAACCTATAGTTCTAATGATATCTCACAGGTTTTAAATGCGTTGCAAAAAACACATTTGATACATTTGCTTTATCCCGTGATTGGATACGATTTGCCTTTAGAACAAGATTTTAAAAAGTCGCCAAAACTTCAGTTTTTAGATAGTGGAATAATTAATTATTTTGTTGGTTTACAAAAGGATATTGTTGGAACTAGAGATTTAAATACGATCTATGAAGGAAAATTAATAGAACATTTGGTAGGACAAGAATTGTTATCGATGCAAACCTTAAGTTTACGAAGTATTTATTTCTGGACGCGAGAAAAAAATCAATCTCAAGCAGAAATCGATTTCGTTTATCCATTTGAAAGTGAAGTAGTGCCAATTGAAGTGAAATCTGGTCCTACAGGGAAATTAAAATCGCTGCATTTGTATATGGAAAATACTAAAGTGAATTATGCTATTCGTTTTTATGCTGGAAAAATTCAATTAGATACTTTATACACTAAAGAAGGGAAACGTTTTTATCTATTGAGTTTACCGTATTTTTTAGTTAGTAAAATAGAGGAGTATATTCAATGGCTTAAAAATCAGATAGAAACTTTGAATGGTTCTTCCTCATTTCAAGTACCGGCAGCAGTTTATCAACGATCGAAGCCAAAAAGGCCAAAAGAACAAATAGTATCTTCTTTGTACGAACTAACAGATACACACAAAGAAATTCTTCGTTTTTGTATGGAAGAACCAAAAAAAGGGAAAGAAATTATTGAGGGGTTACTGGATTTGTCTTATCAAACTCGAAATAAAACCATTTATTTAAAACCTTTGTTGGATCTTGGTTTGTTGTCATTTACTGATTTGAATTACCTAAAAAGTAAACAGCAAAAATATCAAACAACAAAAACAGGAATTGAATTAATTACTGAAAGACAATTGTCTTTATTTTAAAATGGTTAGTAGAGATTTGATTACCAAATCTCTACTAATTTATCTTTTGGATTACGCATTGCATCTCCTTCTTTGATTTCAAAAGCATCAAAAAACGCAGGGAAATTCATTAATGGACCATTTACACGATACATACCAGGTGAATGTGGATCGTTAGATAATCTGTTTTTTAATTCTTGTTCCGTAAAGTTTATTTTATAAATCTGTGCCATTGCAATGAAGAAACGTTGCTCAGGAGTAAAGCCAAATAATTTTTTACCTGATTTATATTCTTCTGTTTTTTTGTAAGCATTAAACGCTAAGATTACACCCCCTAAATCAGCAATGTTTTCACCCATAGTAAGTTGTGCGTCAACACAATGTCCGTCAATAGGGCAGAAACGATTATAAGTTTCACCTAATTGTTTCGTTTTATCTTCAAACTTTATTTTGTCTTTTTCGCTCCACCAGTTTTTAAAGCTTCCGTTTAAATCAAATTTTGCACCCATATCATCAAAACCGTGGGTAAGTTCGTGACCTATAATCATTCCGATTCGACTGTAATTTACTGCATCTTCTGCATTTTCATCGAAGAATGGAGCTTGCATAATTCCTGCTGGGAAAACGATTTCATTGTTGAGTGGTTGGTAATATGCATTGATCATATGTGCTGGCATTTCCCATTTAGATTTGTCGACCTCTTTAGAAAGAGATTCGATTGCATGTTTAAATTCCCACTTTCTAATTTGTTTCAAATTATCGATGTAGTTAGTAGGGGTTAAATTTAGAGCACTGAAATCTTCATATTTTTCAGGAAAACCTAATTTACGTTTGATTGAAAAAAGTTTTTTTCTAGCTTCGTTTTTTGTACTGTCGCTCATCCATGACAATTTATTCAAACGTTCATCATAACTTTCAATAAGTAAATCAACCATGGTGTTAATTTTCTTTTGAGCATTTTCTGAATAGTTTTTTTGTACAAATGATTGGCCTAACAATTCACCAACCGCTAAGTTTGTTATTTCACTTACTGCTTTATCTGAAAGTTGTTTATCTGTTGATTTTCCACTTAATACGATGGAATAGAAAGAAAAATTGATTTTAGCGATATTATTAGATAATTTGCTTGAATAATAAGAACTTACTCTGCAGTAAATGTAATCTTTGATTTCTTCTAACGAAGTTGTTTCAATGATCGAATTTAGTTGTTTGAAATAGTCGGGTTGACCAATTACAACAAACTCTAAAGAAGGAATTGATATTTTAGAAAAATATTGGTTTATGTCAAAAGTGGTGAATTCGCTTGTGAATTGTGAAATCGAAAGTTTATTGTATGTTTTTTCAGGATCCCTTAATTCTGCAGGATTCATCATTTGTTTTGCAAGCTTTGTTTCTAAGATAACAGCGTTGGAAGCTATTTTTTGATTGTTGCTAACTCCAAATGCTGAAAGTAATGTTTCTAGATAAGTTTGGTATTTATTTAAAAGTGCTTTTTTATTTTCTTGGATATAAAATTGATTGTTTGGTAACCCTAAACCAGCTTGGTTGATGTAAAGACTGTTTCTAGTTGTGTTTTTTAGGTCTTGTTGCACGTCAACGGAAAAGAAAAGATTAATCCCTTGTTGTTGAAAATAAGCAATTATTTCACTTAATTGTTGTTTGTTTTGAATAGACTTAATTTTATCTAGATCGTTTTGAATAGGTGAGATGTGAAGGGAATTTCTACGAGTTGTATCCACATAGGACGCGTAGTAATTACCAATGATTGCTTCATTGTAAGATTTTGGTGCTGTTTTTGCATTTTCAAGTACTGCGATTAGTTTGGTTTTATTTGCAATGTCTAATTCGTTCATACTTCCCCATCTAGATTCATTGGATGGAACAGGATTGTTTTTTAACCATTTTCCATTACAATATTTGTAAAAATCATCCTGAGGACGAATTGATTTATCCATAAAAGATGTGTCGATACTTATTTTTTGTGCAGATAGCGTAGATGTTATTCCAGCTATTAGTAGGGTGGAAAGTATTTTTTTCATTTTAATCTTTTAATTAAGTGTCATTTCAATATAGTCCCATTCATACTCTTTGTATTCTTTTATGGAACTAAATTGATAGTTTTTATAGAATTGCTCTAAATATTTTAAAGCGTCAATCTTAATTTTTTCTTTTAGGTTATTTTCTTGATTATAAATAAATTCAATAGACTTACTTAAAATGTTACTTGCAATCTTTTTTCGTCTAAAGTTTTCGTTTACCACTAATCTTCCAATAGACCATTCTTGGTGAACTACTCCTTTAGGTATAATACGAGATGTACCAATGATTTCGTTATCGTTATTTTTTACTGACAAATGAAAACAAAAAGGATCAATACCATCAACCTCGGGATAAGGACAATTTTGTTCAATTACAAACACCTCAACCCGAAGTTTAAGAAGGTTATGGTATTCTAAAGTGCTTAATTCTTTAAAATGTTTTATTTCGTAGGTTAAATTCACAAATCACGTTTGGATATTTCCAACATTATATGGTTTTTCAGCCTTTTTATGATTCGCCATTTCGATTCCCATTGAGATTACTTTGCGTGTTTCTTCTGGCTTGATAATTCCGTCAACCCAAAGTCTTGCAGCTGCGTAATAGGGAGAGATTTGTTCATCATAACGTGCTTTGATGGTGTTGTAAATTTCATCTTCTCTTTCTTTTGTAATTTCCTCACCTCTTGCTTTTAATGTAGCAACTTCAATTTGTAATAAGGTTTTAGCGGCAGCGGCACCACTCATTACAGCAATTTCTGCGGTTGGCCAAGCAAAAATCAATCTTGGATCGTAAGCTTTACCACACATGGCGTAATTTCCTGCTCCGTATGAGTTTCCGATTATGATTGAAAATTTTGGAACGACTGAATTCGCCATAGCGTTTACCATTTTGGCTCCGTCTTTGATAATTCCAGAATGTTCTGATTTAGAACCAACCATAAATCCTGTAACGTCGGTTAAGAATACCAATGGAATATTTTTTTGATTACAATTCATAATAAATCGCGCAGCTTTATCTGCAGATTCATTGTAAATTACACCTCCAATTTGAATTTCTCCTTTTTTGTTTTTAATTACTTCTCTTTGGTTTGCAACGATACCGACACTCCAACCATCTACACGAGCATATCCACAAATAATCGTTTTACCATAATCAGATTTGTATTCTATAAAATCACAATCATCTACTAACCAATCGATCACTTTTTTCATATCGTATGGTTTAGAACGTTCTACAGGAATTACACCATGCACGTCTTTTAAAGCAATTTTAGATGGTAATGATTCGCTACGATCAAATCCTGCAGTTTCTGATTGACCAACTTTATCTACTAATTTTCGAATGGTTGCTAAACAATCTTCATCATTTTCAGTTTTATAATCACATACACCTGAAATTTCAGTATGGGTTGTAGCACCTCCTAATGTTTCATTATCAATAGATTCCCCAATTGCAGCTTTAACTAGGTATGAACCTGCTAAAAAGATTGTCCCCGTTTTATTTACAATCAAAGATTCATCAGACATAATAGGTAGGTATGCGCCACCGGCAACACAGCTTCCCATAACAGCAGCAATTTGAAGAATTCCTTGAGAACTCATTTGTGCGTTGTTTCTGAAAATTCTTCCAAAATGTTCTTTATCTGGAAAAATTTCATCTTGCATAGGTAAGTAAACACCTGCAGAATCAACTAAATAGATGATAGGAAGTCTATTTTCCATGGCAATTTCCTGAGCACGGAGGTTCTTTTTTCCAGTAATTGGGAACCAAGCTCCAGCTTTTACAGTGGCGTCATTTGCAACAACGATGCATTGTTTTTTATGGATATAACCAATTACTACGACAACTCCACCTGAAGGACAACCTCCGTGTTCTTTGTACATATCATAGCCTGCAAGTGCGCCAATTTCAATTCTTTCAGAGTCATTATCTAAAAGTAAGTCAATGCGTTCTCTTGCGGTTAATTTACCTTTTTCGTGATGTGCTGTGATGCGTTTTTCACCTCCACCTTTATATATTTTTTGAAGTTCACTCTCTAGTCGTGAAATTTTCAATCGCATTTGGTCTTCATTGATATTGAATTCCAATTCTTTAGGGTCAATTGCCATAATATATAATTTGTATTCAAATTTATAAAAATTACTATTTGACAATCGAAAAAGTGAGGTTTATTTCTTTTTTAATCCTTTCAAAAAATCTGAAAGTAATCCACCTAATACCATTCCGTAGATTGTACTATTCAAAGGTTTGGAAGTAATTGCGCAAGTACCTGAATCGCAACCAATAAAATGATAATATAGATATCCTCCTAAACCTCCAAGTACTATTCCAATCAGAAGTATTAGGTGCTTTCTTAAAAATGCAATCATTTTTTATGATTAGTTTTAATTCCAAATGGTAAATATATAGGGCAGAATTTAATTAAACTAGTTAATAAGAATACTGCTGATAGAATTACTAAAATCAATCCAAATGTTCCTGTTACCACTTTTCCTAAAAACAAACCAGTCATTATGATTGCTAAAATTAACCGAATTACTCGATCTCCTTTTCCAATATTTTGTTTCATACTCTTTTTTTCTGCTAATTAAAGTTTTTTAAATTGAAATCAGTGTTACATGAGTTACAAAGAAAAGAATCATTTTTGTTTTAAAAATTATTAGAATAAAGTAAGTTGTTTTACTTAAATTTGTTTAAAATTAATGAATTTATGTACGGAATTGTAAATAAAGCAATTGAAGAGTTGGTGATTGAGAATTTTGGTCAAGAAAAATGGGAGATTATTAAATTAAAAAGTGGTGTTGATGTTGATTTTTTTATAAGTACTGAACCCTATGACGATGATATTACTTTTAAATTAGCAATAGCGGTTTCAGAGGAGATGTCTATGCCATTATCTGAAGTTTTAATTGCATTTGGTGAATGGTGGATTTTAAAAACGGGTAAAGAAAAGTATGGATATTTGATGGAGAGTGGCGGTAAAAACTTTAAAGAATTTATAATTAATCTACCTTTATTTCACAATCGAGTAATGATGATTTACCCAAAGTTGACTCCACCAGAATTTAAAGTTTCTGATATTACTGATTCTAGTTTACATTTACATTATTACTCTAAACGAATTGGTTTGCAAGAATTTGTTAGAGGGTTGATTCAAGGACTTGCAAAATTTTATGCTTGTCATGTTGAAATTGAATTAATTTTATCACGAGAGAAAAATGCTGATCACGAAGAATTTATGATAACATGGAATTAAGTTTTTCTGAAACACAAATTAATCGTTTATTTCCATTTCATTTCGTTATAGATACGGACTTTCGTATCATTTCTACAGGTGAAAGCTTATCAAAAATCAGTGATAAAATACTTGGAAACAAGCTTTTTGATATTTTTTCAATTGAAAGACCTTATTCATTGAAGAGTTATGAGTTTAGTGACTTTTCGTCCGATAAAGAAGTTTTTTATATACTACATTTAAAGTCTAAAAAAACATTATTTAAAGCTCAATTTGAGTTTTTAAATGATAAGAAAGGGTTATTCATTTTAACCCCTTGGTTTAATAGTCTAGAAGATTTAAAAGAAAATAATCTGATTATTTCAGATTTTGCTAATTATGATCAAACATTTGACTTACTTCATGTGATTAAAAATATTGAAATTAACACAGATGAGTTAAGGCAACTTACTAATCAATTAAAATCAAAAAATTTACAATTAAGTCTCCAAGAAGAAAAGTTTCGAAATATCATTGAAAATATGAATTTAGGAATTTTAGAGGTTGATAATAATGATGTTATACAATATGCTAACAATTCATTTTCTCAAATCTCTGGTTATTCATTAGATGATTTAAAAGGTCAATATGCTCACAAATTACTTACAAAAAAAACAGATGAAAAAGTAATTAGAGAAATAATCAAAGAACGTAATAAAGGAGAGTCAGGTAATTTCGAAGTAACAATCTTTACTAAGAGTGGAGAGGAAAGAATTTGGTTTATTAGTGGTGCACCACACTACAATGATAAAGGAGAAATTATTGGTTCCATAGGTGTTCACTTGGATATAACAGAACAAAAAAATCTTGAGAAAGCCTTAGAAAAAGCAAAAGATAAAGCGGAAGAAGCCTCTAGAACAAAAGAATTGTTTTTAGCAAATATGAGTCACGAAATACGTACTCCACTGAACATCATTTTAGGAATGACTCGATTAATTAAAAAGGAAACTTTAAATGATCGTTTAAATGAATATGTGAATCATTCTCAATATGCTGCTAATCATTTACTTTCTATAATAAATGATATTTTAGATATGTCAAAGATTGAATTTGGAGAAATGAAAATTCAACTAAATCAATTTAATTTGCATAGCTTATCAAATGCGTTAGAATCTATTTTTACTCCAAATGCAGAGGAAAAAGGGTTGATGTTCCTATATAGTATCTCAGATGAAATTTATGAAAATTTATTAGGTGATGATTTAAGAATTAGACAAGTTTTGATAAATCTCATTGGTAACGCGCTTAAGTTTACCGAAAAAGGGTTTGTATCTTTAAATATTCGTTTAATTTCTGAAAATTTAGATAGTCAAAAAATATTATTCGAAATAAATGATTCAGGAATTGGAATGTCAGAAGATTTTGTTAATCATATATTTGACAAGTTTTCTCAAGAAGCAAATAAAGCAAATAGAAAATATGCTGGTACAGGTTTAGGTATGACTATCTGTCGCGATTTACTTTCCCTAATGGATAGTGAACTTAAGATTGAGAGTAAAAAAGGTGAGGGGACAAAGATTTCTTTTGAATTAGAATTTAAGAAGTTATATACGAGTATTTCTGAAAAAGAATATGTTAACGAAATCTTTAAAAATGTGACAGGCAAAAAGGTGTTACTTGTTGAGGATAATAAAATCAATCGATTAATTGCCGGAAAAAGCCTTGAAATAATTGGTTGTATATACAAAGAAGCAGTAAATGGATTAGAAGCTCTTGAGCTTCTTAAAAATGAAACTTTTGATTTGATACTAATGGATATACAAATGCCTGAAATGGATGGTGTTGAGGCAACAAAAATTATCAGAAATGAATTGAAAATAACCATTCCAATTATTGCATTAACTGCTAATGTTTTTAAACAAGATATTGATTCTTATTTAGCAGTAGGCATGAATGATTTTATCATTAAACCATTTGAAGAAGAGAACTTTTTTGAAAAAATATCTTTAAATATCTTTAAATAAACCATTTCATATGTCTAAAATAAAAGATCCAGGTCTAGGCTCACGTTTTCAAAAACCAGTTAAAAGGATGATGAATCAGGATGGTTCATACAATATAATTCGCAAAGGTGGCTTAACAAATTTTCAAGATTTCTATAAGTATTTGCTTGATATTGAGTGGTATCATTTTATTTTGTTGATATTGTTGATTTATATACTGATAAATCTTGTTTTTTCGGGGTTGTATTTGGCAATTGGAATCGAACAGTTGAAAGGAATTTCTTCTTCTCAACATCCTTTTTTTAGTGCGTTTTTCTTTTCAACTCAAACATTTACAACCGTAGGTTATGGTTCAGTCTCGCCAAACGGAACTGCAGCTGAAATAGTTGCAATGATTGAAGCGTTTTTCGGGTTGATGGGATTTGCGATTGCTACGGGCTTACTTTATGGGCGTTTTTCGAAACCAAATGCAAAAATTGGATTCTCAAAGAATGTAATTATTACTCCTTTTGAAGATACAAATGCGATGATGTTCAAAATAGTCAACTTGCGAAATAATGTTTTACTAAAAACAAAAGTAAATGTCTTTCTTGCGATGGATAAAGAAGAAGGGGAGCAATCGTTTGTTAAACAGTATTTTCAGTTAAATTTAGAGGTTGATTATATCACGTTTTTCCCTTTAACATGGACTTTAGTTCATAAAATAACGGAAGATTCTCCTTTGTATCAATTGGATGTTGAGCAGATTAGAAAACGAAATGGAGAAGTTTTTATTTTAATTGAAACTTTTGATGAGACTTATTCGCAAGATATCGTTCATAAACATTCGTATGCAGATGAAGATTGGTTGGAAAATGTAAAATTTGATGCGAACTTTAGACCTGATGAAAATGGAAAATTAGTACTTTATATTGATGAATTGAGTAATGTTACGCCTATCTAATTTTTAATGATTAATGATTAATTGTTAGTGTTTAATTAAATTTCTAAAATCCTTGGCGATTTACAATGACGTAAATAACTCTGAATAATTTGTTTGGCGTCTCGATCTTCTTTTTCTAAAGCGATTTTATCTTCCCATTTTTCGAAAGGATGTTCTAAATAGTTAGAAGGAATAAATGAAAACCCCCTATATGTTTCGTTTTGAACTAAAATGACTGCTTTTTCGGATTTTGTTCTTCCTTGCTCAATAATAATAAAATCTGATTGGTTGAATTTTAGCTTATTTAAAAACATAGATACTCGTTCATTATATGTTTCAGTGCTCTCTTGTTCTATACAAGCTCCATTACATTCATTGATTTGATAGCCAAAACATTCATGTTGAGTAGGGTAGAGTTGTGTTAATTTTTGACACAGTTTGAATTGCTTTACTTTTGAAAGTAAATATTTTTTAGCTTCTGGTAGGCTTTGAAAAACGGTAATTGGTAATTCATTGGTTTTTGATAAATTACCAATCTTTAATTGGATATATCCTTTTTCATCTGTTATAGAAAATAATCCTAAAGGGAATAAATTCTTACGTAATTTCCTGTTATAGATAGGGGTATGTGTTTTTATTAACTGAGATTCTCTTAATAATGCAACTACTTCTGAACCTGTTAATTCATATTCAATACGCGTAATTTCAGTACGCATTTTTGAGCCTTTTTTGGTTTTTGTATTTGCTAAATGTTGAATTACTCGTTTGCGAATGTGTTTACTTTTACCAATATAGATAATTTGATTAAATTCATTGTAAAAAAAATAAACGCCTGTTTTCGCAGGTATTTCTTGTATCGATTCTTGATCAAAATTTGGGTGTAATTCTTTCGAATGCTCATTTTTAGAAATCATTCGCTGAACAATATCCAACCGAAGATTATAAAGGTGTTGAAATAACTGAACAGTTGCATAAGCATCTCCTCCAGCTCGGTGTCTTCCGTCAATATAAATTCCTAAATCTTTTGCAATATTTCCTAAAGAATATGATTTATGTCCAGGAATGATCACTCTTCCTAATTTTACAGTACATAATGTTGGACGAGCAAAAACATAACCCAAACTTTTAAATTCAGCACGAACCATAGAGTAATCAAATCCTACATTGTGTGCTACGAATACACAACCTTCTGTAAATTCTATGATTTTTTTTGCAATTTCAGGGAAGGTGGGTGCATTTTTGACCATTTGATCATTAATACCTGTAAGTCTTACTATGAAATAGGGTATAGATGTTTGTGGATTTACTAAAGTGACAAATTCATCTATAACTTGATTGTTTTCAATTTTGTACATTGCAATTTCTGTAATCTTACTGTTTTTGGGGTTTCCTCCAGTAGTTTCTATATCTGTGATTACATATCGCATAGTCACAAAAGTACGGATTACCTCGTAAAATGATGAGTTAAGAACAAAATAAACTTCTTCACTTAAAACCGATATTAATTCGATTATTGATTGTAAATTTGTAATTAAATGACAATCATGATTCTATTTTTAAGCGATGTTGCAGGTTCAGAAATTTTATTAATTCTGATTTTTGTATTGATATTTTTTGGTTCAAAAAGTATTCCTAACCTAGCTCGTACGCTTGGAAAAGCAATGCACGAAATTAAATCTGCTTCGAATGAAATCCAACACGAAATCAAAAAGTCAGGTTTGGATATGAAGAAAGATTTAAATATGGATGGAATTTTTCAGAGTACGAGGGAAGAAATTACTACACCGATTTTATCTGAAATAAAAGAAGTTGAAAATCATATCAATACTCCTTCTGGTGTAAAAGCATATGGTTCTGATTATAATCCTGAACCGAAAGAAGAGGAAAATCCAATCGATGAAAATCTTCCTCTTGATCAGCAGGCGGTTATGGAGAATTTACCCAAAAAAGAAGGATAAAATTAATGTTCCTCGTCTTCTTTTTCTTTGTTCTCGTTTTGAGTTTCCTCTTTTGCGTTTGTTTTTCGAATTTCAGTATGTCTTATTTCTCCACCAGAAGTACCAACTTGTTTAGCAAAATAAGTTGCGAAAACTGAAATTACAAATAAGCTGATATACAACCAATTTGTAAACTTTTTCATTTTCCATTCTGATATCAATGTAAGAACTCCAATTAAAATTATCGCCCAAACAAATCCCATGAATTGTTCTGCTATTTCCTCGTGTTTTTCGATAAAAATTTCGCTTATTCCAGGAAGATTTTCAACGATTTCTTCAGCACCTTCTCCTGTTTCGAAAGATGGAAAAGTAAATAAAGAACTCCCAATTAATATTAAACAACCAATGCGTTTGCTTAATGTAGATTTAGCTGCTATTCCTACTCCTAAAACAATCATACCGATGATTATTCCAACGATAGGAAAATGGTTTATAACCATATGTAAATGTGCTTGATTCATATGTTTAGTATTTATTAATTTTTGATATAAAGAGTATATTATTTTAATCAATAAAAAATGAGTTACGATATCAATCATAACTCATAATTCATAATTTATAATTCAATTACGCTTTCTCGCTACCTAATAGATTTTCAGCATTTTGAGAAACAGCAGACTTCTCAAAACGGATTTTAGTACCCTCTGAATTAATCAATACAGTGGTTCCTGTTACTTCTAGAATTGTTCCATGTACTCCACCAATTGTTACTACTTTATCTCCCGCTTTTAAGTTTTCACGGAAATTTTTCAATTCTTTTTGTTTTTTCTGTTGTGGGCGAATCATAAAAAAGTAGAAAACTACCATCACCAACACGAGCATTAAAATTTGTTGCATCTTTTTTGGGTTTATATTTATTAAATTATTTACGAGTTACGTTTGCCTTGATTTGCATAATTGTCAATGAAGGTTCCGTATTGGCAATCATACGAACTTCTTTTGTTAACATACCTTCTGCTGCATTGTCTGTTCTCACAGTAGCAGTAATTTGTTCTGTTTCTCCTGGTTCAATAGGTTCTTCTGGGTATTCAGCTACCGTACAAGAACAAGAACCTTTCACTTCTGAGATAATTAGTGGGTAATTTCCTGTGTTTTTAACATTGAATACAGCTTCCACTTCTTCTCCCAAAAGGACTTTACCACCATTGAACACTTTGTTCACTTCTAGAGTAGTTTTTTGTCCCATTTCAAGATTGTCTTTAGAATTACAACCTAATAAAACAATACTTGTTAAAGCAAAAAATATTTTTTTCATTTTCATTACTTTTTATGCTAAACCTCTACCGATTTTTACAATTTTATTGTTTTTTTCTAATTCAAAGATAGCTTTATCAAGAATACCATTTATAAAACTACTGCTTTTTGGTGTAGAATAAAATTTAGAAATTTCAATGTATTCGTTTAATGTTACTTTTTTAGGAATATTATTAAAAACTTGTAATTCGGTAATCGCCATTTTCATTAAAATGATATCCATTTTTGCAATACGATCTAATTCCCAGTTTTTTGTAAGTTCATCTATCAAGTTTAAATTGTCGTTATCCATTGAAATACATTTACGTAATAATGTTTTTACAAAATACATTTCATCCTCTTCATCTTTGAATAACGGTAGTATATCTGCTTCCTGATCTTCTTCGAGACTTTTTATAGTTTTCACAACCATTGAACACATCAAGTCAATATCATCCAACCAGTGAATGCTTTTTTCTTCAAAAAAGTGATATACCAAAGAAGAATTAGCAATTTCTTGTTTGAATAAAGCTATAGCAAATTCTTTATCTTCTTCAAATGAACGAGTTTCACTGTTCATGTAAGTAAAGTATAGTTCACTTTCACGGATCTGTGTCATTATTTTTTTGAACATCTCATGATATTCCACTCCAACCCAGTTTACTTTATTTTGTTCTGAAATTAGACGAAGTTTACGTGAATCCGAAAGCAATCGAAATACTTTATTTTCTACAAATTTTGTATTAGGCTCCAAGTCAGCTTGCGTAGGTCTGATTTTGTTTTTTCCTTCAACGATTTTTTGTTCTGAAATTTCTCTTAATTCATCAAAGCTCAATAAGAAATAAAGGTAAATGTCATAAATACGATCAATCGAAACTAATAGATCAGTTTCCACTCTTTTAAAACTATCTTCGTCTGATTGAAAATAAGCATATAATGCTTGTAAAACTTTGATTCTTAAGTGTCTTCTGTTTAACATTGTTTCTAATTATAGGGGTAGTTTAACATTTCCAACAGATTGAATGCGTTCTTCTGCAACTTTATCTGCAATGATATGTGTTGAAATATTTTCTTCTTTTGATCGAGCTATAATATTTCCTATCGTTTGATAAATATCTTCTGTTTTTTGCATCACCCAATCGTGAGATAAACCCTTCACTTCAGAATAACAACTAATTACACCACCTGCATTCAATGCGTAATCAGGAGCGTAAATAATTCCTTTGTCTAACAAAGCTTTACCGTGAATGGTATCGATGGCTAATTGGTTGTTTGCAGCTCCAGCAATAACACCACATTTTAAACGATTGATTGTATTATCATTTACCGTTGCACCTAGGGCACAAGGAGCATAAACGTCAACGTCTAAATCATAAATTTCGTCTAATCCAACAATTGTTGAACCAAATTTAGATTGTATAGACTTTAAATTCTCTTGATTGATGTCTGTGATGAAAACCTGTGCTCCCTCTTCGGAAATATATTTCACCAAGTTTTCACCCACGTGTCCAATTCCTTGAACAGCAATTTTTTTACCAGCTAAGCTATCTGTACCATATTGTGCTTTTACAGCCGCTTTCATTCCTACATAAACACCGTAAGCTGTCACTGGAGATGGGTCACCACTTTTACCAGGTAAACCAACTACGTGATTTGTTTCCATATTTACATAGGACATATCTGATGGATTGATACCAACGTCTTCTGCTGTAATGTATTTACCTCCAAGACTTTCAACGAATTTACCGAATCTTCTGAATAAAGCTTCCGATTTCATTGTTTTTGAATCGCCGATAATTACTGCTTTTCCACCACCAAGATTTAATCCTGAAATTGAATTTTTATAGGTCATTCCTCGTGATAAACGAAGAACGTCATTTAATGCTTCCGTTTCGTTGTTGTACATCCACATTCTTGTCCCTCCCAAGGCTGGACCTAAAATGGTATTGTGAACGGCGATAATTGCTTTTAATCCTGTAGCATTATCATTACAAAACAACAACTGCTCGTGGTTGTATTTTGTCATTGGAGTTATAACCGGGTTTTCAACCAGGTTCATTTCACTAATATCTCTAACTTCAAACATCAACTCAAATTTGTAAGAACGTAAATTATTTTAAAGCACTAAACGAATAATGAATTCTATCAATTAGTTTTGCAAAAATAGGAATTAAACAATGAAGTCACTAAACTACCTCAATAAATATTTATATAAATACAAAGGACGCTTATTATTAGGTGTTTTGTTCATTTGTTTTTCGAACTATTTTGGCGTTGAAATGCCCAAGGTCGTTAAAAATGCAGTCAATGATTTCTTGGGAGAATTGAATCATACCAACGATTTTCAATCGATATTAATGTTGAGTCTGAAATTAGCAGGAATATATATGTTGTTTTCTCTGCTAAAAGGATTTTTCTTGTTTTTGACTCGTCAAACCATCATTATCATGTCTCGATTAATCGAGTATGATTTGAAAAACGAAATCTATGACCAGTACCAAAAATTAGATTATACCTTTTATAAAAAGAATAATACAGGCGATTTAATGAATCGAATTTCTGAAGATGTTGGCCAAGTTAGACAATATTTAGGTCCAGGTTTAATGTACACAATAAATCTTGCGATACTTTCAATTATGGCTATTTACACGATGATGAAAATAAATGTCGGTCTGACTTTAATTGCTTTGGCTCCTCTACCAATTATGTCTATATTGATTTACAAAGTTTCAAGTAAAATGAATGCATTGAGTAAGTTCGTACAACAGGAACAATCGATGCTTTCTACAATTGTGCAAGAAACGTTTTCTGGTATTCGTGTGATAAAGGCCTATTTACGAGAGTTAGAAATGCAATCTCGATTTGAGGAGTCGTCCAATGCGTATAAAGATAAAACGATGAAACAAGTCAAGATTAACGCCTTATTTATGCCAACGATAGTCTTTTTGATTGGATTGAGTACGTTATTGGCGATTTATTATGGTGGATTGTTAACCTATGAGAAAATCATTACCCCAGGTGATATTGTTGCATTTATCTTTTACATTAATATGTTAACCTGGCCTTTTGCAAGTGTAGGGTGGGTAACTTCTATTATTCAGCGTGCTTCTGCTTCCCAAGAACGTATCAATGAATTTTTGAAAATCACACCCGAAATTCAAAATGTATCCACGGAAAAATTAGAAGATATTGAGCAAATTGAATTTAAAAACGTTTCATATCAATATGCAGAAAATCTTCCTATGGTGTTGAAAAACATTTCATTTAAAGTGAAAAAAGGAGAGAAAATTGGATTTATTGGACGAACGGGTAGTGGTAAATCTACGTTATTACATTTGGTGATGCGTCAAATTGACCCAACAATCGGAGAAGTGGTCTTAAATGGGAAATCTTTAAAAGACTCTAATTTAGAACTTTACAGACAGATGTCAGGAGTAGTTCCGCAAGAGGTGTTTTTATTTTCAGATACGATTAAAAATAACATATCTTTTGGTAAAATTGACGGGGAGGTAACTGAAAAAGAATTAATTGAGGTTACAACAAAAGCGCACGTACTCCATAATATTGATGCTTTTCCGAATAAATTTGAAACCTTGTTAGGGGAAAGAGGGGTAAATTTGAGTGGAGGTCAAAAACAACGTATTAGTATCGCTCGCGCTTTAATTCGTAAACCAAAATTATTGGTGTTAGATGACTGTTTATCTGCTGTGGATACTGAAACGGAAGATATTATTTTGCACGGAATTGCCGAATCTACCGAGAATCAAATCACCGTAATTGTCAGCCATCGAATTTCTTCTTTGCGTTTTGTAGATCGCATTTATGTTATCGAAGATGGAGAAATCAAAGAACAAGGTTCACAAGCTGAATTACTTGCCCTCAGAGGAATTTATGCAGATATGTATGAAAAACAATTATTAGAAGAATAATTTAACTATATGATTTCTTAGATTGTAAAAGTTTAACTTAATATTAGGTACTACATCAATCTATAAAACTTCTTATCTTTACAATTCTCAAAATTTAAATGTATGTCAAATAAACTGACTTCTCGCGCTGAAGATTACTCAAAATGGTATAATGAATTGGTAGGTCGTGCTGATTTAGCAGAACATTCAGATGTTCGTGGATGTATGATAATCAAACCTTATGGCTTTGCTATATGGGAAAACATGAAAGATGTTTTAGATCTTAAATTTAAGGAAACAGGACATTCAAACGCTTATTTTCCTTTATTTATACCTAAGTCCTTTTTGAGTAAGGAAGCGAATCATGTAGATGGTTTTGCAAAAGAGTGTGCAGTAGTTACGCATTATAGACTTAAAAATGGTGAGAATGGTGAAGGAGTAATCGTTGATCCAGATGCTAAATTGGAGGAAGAATTAATTGTAAGACCTACTTCAGAAACGATCATTTGGAATTCATACAAAAATTGGATTCAATCATACAGAGATTTACCAATTCTTATAAACCAATGGGCAAATGTTGTTCGTTGGGAAATGAGAACACGTTTGTTTTTAAGAACAACAGAGTTTTTATGGCAAGAGGGACATACAGCACACGCTACTAAAGCAGAAGCAATTGAAGAGGCAGAGAAAATGTTAGATGTATATACTGATTTTGTGGAAAATTACATGGCAATGCCTGTGATTCGCGGTTATAAATCAGAAAGTGAGCGTTTTGCTGGTGCTGATGAAACCTACTGCATTGAAGCAATGATGCAAGATGGAAAAGCATTACAAGCTGGAACTTCTCATTTTTTAGGTCAAAACTTTGCAAAAGCATTTGATGTTAAATACGCAGACAAAGAAGGTAAATTAGAACATGTTTGGGCAACATCTTGGGGGGTTTCAACGCGTTTGATGGGTGCTTTAATTATGACGCATTCTGATGATGAAGGTTTGGTATTACCTCCAAAAATAGCTCCTTTACATGTGGTTATTGTACCTATTTATAAAACAGATGAAGAAAGAAAAGCTATAGGAGAAAAGGCAGATGAGCTAATAAAGCAATTTAAATCGTTAGGAATAAGAGTTAAATTTGATGATGATGATAATCGTAGACCGGGTTGGAAATTTGCAGAATATGAGATGAAGGGTGTTCCGGTTCGTATCGCTATAGGTCCTCGCGATTTAGCAGCAGGAAATGTAGAGTTAGCTCGAAGAGATACCAAGGAAAAAACAGTTGTTTCAGCAGAAGGTTTAGATGTTTATGTTAAGCAATTATTAGATGATATTCAATCGAGTTTGTTAAATAAAGCAAAAGCATTTCGTAAAGCAAACATACATACGGTTGATACTTATGAAGATTTCAAAAAACAATTAGAAGAAAAAGGTGGTTTTTTCTTGGTTCACTGGGATGGAACGAAAGAAACAGAAGAAAAAATCAAACAGGAAACACAAGCAACAATTCGTTGTATTCCTCTTGATGCACCAATTGAAGAAGGGGTTTGTATGGTTACCGGAAAACCTTCAACAAAAAGAGTAATTATTGCTAAAGCATATTAATATGACACAATTAGAGGGTATTTTATTGAATTTATTGCATGATAAAGCTTTATTAAAGCAAGAGGTGATTGGTGGTGCACATGAAAAATTTAATATGTTTAAAAAGTTAATGGCTGAAGAAGTTAAAAACTTAGGAAGTAAGTTAACTGATAAACGTATTCGTATGCAGTTTATCGATAAAGGAATCAATGAATGTCATGTTATGGCTGGAAGTGACGCTCTAGTTTTTCATCTACATACAAATGTGTTTACATTACCTTCAGAACACCCTTTTTGGAAACACAATTACCTGAAAAAAGATTTTTCTAAAGGTTATTTTGGTGTAATTTATATCTACAACTTTTTAGCGAAATCAATTATCCAACAACATTTGGATGATGGAGGTGGTTTAATAGCTCGAATTTTTATAAACAAAGAAGGTGCTTTTTTTATAGAGGGTAGCCAACAAATTGCTGAAAAGTATTTGAGGTTAGGTAGACACAAGTTTAATGAGAAAACAGCTAAAGAGATTTTTCTTCTAACTTCAATCAGTGCTGTTGATGTAGATTTAACGATTCCGAATTATGAAGAGGTAAATGCAATATCAGTTGAACAATTACAAGAAATCAGCTCAAATTTAGGAATTCATACTGCAAAAAAATTAGGGTTTCAGTTACCTAACCATAATGAAATCTCTCATTTTGAGGATGAATTTGAATAAGGAATAAATATTTGTGTCAAAAAGTTTATTTTTTTTAAATAAATATTTGCAAAAAGAGAAAAAACATCTATATTTGCAAACCGAAAATAAGAACACGTTCTTTTATTTCACGGCCCATTCGTCTAGTGGTCAGGACGCCAGGTTTTCATCCTGGAAACAGGAGTTCGATTCTCCTATGGGCTGCCAAATTTTTGGCCCATTCGTCTAGTGGTCAGGACGCCAGGTTTTCATCCTGGAAACAGGAGTTCGATTCTCCTATGGGCTGCAAGTTTTTAACTTAAATTAATTTAATATAAATTATTATGGCTAATCATAAGTCTGCACAAAAAAGAATAAGATCTAACGAGTCTAAAAAACTACGTAATAAATACCAACACAAAACTACTCGTAATGCTGTTCGTAAATTACGTTCATTAACTGACAAAGCGGAAGCACAAACATTGTTTGTTAGTGTATCTTCATTGTTAGATAAATTAGCTAAGAAAAACATAATTCATGCTAACAAAGCAGCTAATTTAAAGTCTGGTTTAGCGGTTAAAATTAACAAATTGTAAAATTATTTGTAATTTATATTGAAAGGCTGTCTATTAGATAGCCTTTTTTTATTTGATTTATTTTAATGCGATTACTCATAACAATATTAATTATGACCCTGTTTTTTGAGCCTATTCAGGCGCAAGAGTCATATTTACATAGGGTAATAGATACTATTAAAATATCTACAAGGATGGGGGGGGATAAGTTAGATTCTATAGATCTAATTTATACTGAAAAGTATATTACTACTCCTAGTTCTTTCCATTCGCATCCTTTTGGGAAATTTGGAAATGACTATTTTTCATTTTTTGCAAATCAATTCAAACAAAATAGAATATTGCAAAATCCCGTTTTTCGATATACTGCTTTACCGCATTTAGGAGCTCATTATGGATTTGGAAGTAAAGGAACTCAATATTTGGTTGTAAACTATGATCAAAGTTTTTCTATCAAGACGCATTTTACCCTGTCGTATACTCGAAATGTGGCAACTGGTGCCTTTCGTTTTAATGCATTTGCAAACGATCTTTTTTCTATAGGAGTTATTCATAATGGTGATCATTGGTCTCATTCAGTTTCAGCAACAACATTCAAACAACATCGAAATTTAAGCGGAGGAGTGTCTTCTTTTGATGAAATAATTAAATATGGTCTTGACTTTGCTAAGGTAAGAAAACAAAATACCTCCGATTCTTTAACTCAGTTGAATATAAATACCGAAACTCAGTATAAGATTCAAAAAAAAGATTCTTTAAATTATTTATCATTCGTCTTTAATAATAATTTAAATATCGACAAAAGAGTATTCAGAGAACAAGATTCATTAACGATTTGGTATCCAGGTCAAATTTTATTTGATACAACAAAAACGAGGGATTTAACTCAATTATCACGACTTGATAATCAATTTGGAATTTTATATAAAAAACATGGATTTACATCTACATTTTTAATAGATAAAGGCTACTGGATTTATAAAACGTTCTCTCAGCAAATACGAAACGAATTAGATTTTATAGCAAAATTTAATTTTAAAAAAGAATCTTGGTTATTTGAATCTAAAAATCAATTAAATATAGTTGGAGCAAATAATCAATCAAGTTTTTTTGTCTTCTTAAATAAAAAAGGAGAAAAGTGTGATTTTTCATTAAATATAAATCAAACGAATCTTTTACCAACCCCAATGCAACGTGTATACATAACAAATACATTGAGTTATGTATTAGATGAGTTAAAATTACAACATATACAAACTGCAAAACTTGAATTTAAACTTAAGACTAAACAAGCCTTCCATTTTTCTTTATTCGGTGGGAATTTCAAAAATCAATATTATTTCCTAAAAAATAGATGGAGAAATGATACCTTGAGAAATGTATCCCAATTATCTGTTCAAATTAAAGGGGATTTAAATTATAAAATGGTGCATTTACAACCTAACCTAACAATTAATTTTATTGATAAGGTACAATTGATTCCAAAATATGATTTAAGAGCTCGACTTTTTTTATCTAAAGAATTAAAAAGAAAAGGTACATTAATAAATATTGGAACAGATTTTAATTATAAATCAACGTATCAGTTGATGACCTTTGATGATCGAATTTCTTTGTATAAAATGGATTATCAAAACAGTTACTTTTTGGATTATATGAATATTGACGCCTATATTTCAATGCAAATGGACGAGTTTAGAATGTATTTTAAAATGGAGAACATTGATAATTATTGGAATTTACCTAATGCAAGTTTTGTTAAAAATTATCCTACATCTCCTGTAATTATGCGTTTAGGTTTAACTTGGGATTTTTTCAATTAAACTTATTTTCAAAACTTATTTTTTGTTTTTCTTGAAGTGTCTCTAAATCTTTCGGTACTGCTTTTTTCCAACGATTATGTGACCATAACCAAAACTCTGGTGCATTTAAAATCGTCTTTTCAAGTAGTTTAGTGTGTTTTTTTGTTATTTCACCCCATTGCAACCCTTTAGGATTTTCACAGATTAATTTAAAATTCACTTCATAACAGCCTCTTTTAACTTTTACTATTTCAAAGTATACTACAGCATGATTGTATTGATGAGCAAGATATTCACAACCAAAAATGACAGGGGTTGGTTGATTTAGAAAATCAGTCCAAAATGATTTTCGTTCGTCCCCAGGACTTTGATCTGATAAGAGAAGTGTTGCAAATGGTGTTTGTTCATTTTCAAATAGTTTATTGATGTTTGAAGATGACCCAATGGTCATACCAAACCTTCCTCTTCTTGCGTTAAGTGCTTTGTCCCAAAAACCATTTTTTAAAGGCATACCAATACCTATTGAATGATGTTTTAAAGCCAGTGCTTGCGATGTTATCATCCATTCCCAATTGTTATAATGGCCTGATACTAAAATAACATTTTTGTTTTTATCATATAATGCATTCATTACTTCAAGATTATTGAACTTGAAACGTTTTTTCAATTCTGTTTTACTAATTGAAATGTTCTTGATACTTTCTGCAAGCAAATCGGTAAAATGTCGATAAAATTTATCTTTAAGGGTTAGATGTTCTTTTTTAGTTCGATTTGGAAATGAATTAGATATATTCTTTAAAATTATTTTTTTTCTATATGGGAAAATAAATCTAAGTATCAAGTATAGGAAATCTGTGAATATGTAAATAACACGAAGTGGCAGAAGAGACAATGGAAAAATTAACCCGTAAAAGAGGATGAAATTTAAAGTGTAGGATATTTTTTTCCCCATAGGTTTTCTATTTGATTCTTTATTTCTTGTTCTTTCTTACTGCTTCCGGCGTGAAATAGATTGATATTACTCAAGTTTTCAGGCATAAATTCTTGAAAAACAAAGTTTCCATCATACTGATGAGCATATTCGTAATTTTCACCATAACCTAGTTCTTTCATTAATTTAGTGGGAGCATTCCTTAAATGTAATGGTACTCCAAGGTCACCTGTTTTTCTAACTAGCTCTTGAGCTTGATTGATTGCTTGGTATGCGGCATTTCCTTTAGGAGATGTTGCTAGATAAATAGCACATTGAGATAGAATTATTCTTGATTCTGGCCATCCAATAGATTGAACAGATTGAAAGGTTGTATTTGCAATAACGAGTGCGGTTGGATTTGCCAAACCTATGTCTTCGCTTGCAGCAATCAATAACCTTCGTGCTATAAATTTAGGGTCTTCACCTCCTTCAATCATTCTCGCAAGCCAATATACAGCTGCATTTGGGTCACTTCCTCTAATTGATTTAATAAAAGCAGAAATTATATCGTAATGATTTTCACCCTGCTTATCATAAATCGCTAAGGTACTACCAGCATTTTTTTCAACTAAATCATTTGTAATATTTATTTCAGGTAAATCAGCACAAATTGTAATGATCAATTCGAATAGATTCAATAATCTTCGTGCATCACCTCCAGAAATTCTTAATAATAATTCTGTTTCTTTTAAATTGATTTTTTTTGTTTTTAAAAAGGGGTCTTCAGCAATTGCAAGTTCCAATAAATGAATTAGGTCAGATTTTCCATGAGATTCTAACGTGTACACTTGACATCGGGATAACAACGCAGGAATGACTTCAAATGAAGGATTTTCAGTTGTCGCACCAATAAGGGTAATGATTCCTTTTTCAACTGCGTTTAAAAGAGAATCTTGTTGAGATTTAGAAAAACGATGTATTTCATCTATAAATAAGATTGTCCCTTTTTGATGAAATAAACCACTATTTTCAACTTTATGAATAACATCTCTTACATCTTTAACCCCTGAAGATATGGCAGAAATTGTATGTAGATGTTTATCTGCTTTCTGTGCAATTAAGTAAGCTAGGGTTGTTTTTCCTACACCAGGTGGGCCCCATAAGATCATTGATGGGACACGACCTTTTTCAATGCTTGAAAACAAAGGAGTTTGTTGACCAATCACATGTTTTTGGCCAATATATTTTTCAAGAGTTTTTGGACGCATTCGCTCCGCTAATGGTACGCTCATCAGTTGAAAATAGATTACTTTTCAAAAGTACAAATAATCTTGTGGAAAATTAGTGTATGTAAGTTTACAGTAGAAATGTTAACTTTGCGTTCCTCATTTTATTAAAAATGAAAAACATAGTTTATAATTTTCTTTTAATTAACATATTAATATTTGTTTCTTCATGTTCTACTTCAAATGAAGTTAGTCAAAATTCACGTTTACAAAAAAGAAAATATACTAACGGTTTTTATATTTCATCACTTCACAAGAATAGAAAAAAAGAGATTTTTCCTAACGAAACCATTGAAAATAATGAGTTGATTGCAGTAGAAAAAACTACTGAAACTGAAAACACGATCGCTTCTATTGATCATAATTTTGTTCCTCAAGAAAGTCCAAAATCTATGTCAGAAATCGAAGAAAAGGATATTAAAATAGATTATCAATTCAAAAAACATACCCCTGAAACATCGTCATTTTCTGAGTATAAACAAGAAGATTTTAGTCACAATAAAGTAAAATGGTTAAGAAATAACGAGGTTAAAAAGCTTTATTTTAAAAACATAAAGAAAGAAAAATCGCAAAAATCAAAAAAAGTTAATGATGAACAATTAATTTTTATTTTATTAATGGTATTGGCATTTTTACTGCCACCTCTATCTGTTTTATTATTTACTAATATAGACTGGAAAAAAGTACTCATTGCAACAATTCTAACTTGTTTGTGGTGGGGGCCAGGGGTTTTGTATGCGATTTTAGTATTATTAGAAATTTTATAAGTTATTATAATAAGAATGAAGAGAATGATTTTAAGTATTTTAACAGGTGCGATGATTTTCACATCATGTAATGGAAGTACAGCAAAAACTGTAGAAAAGGAAAATAACAATGCTTTAAATACAAAAGACACAATTGTAAAGGTTGAGGAAAAAATTGTGAAAGATTCTATTTATATAGATTCATTTTTTACTGACATCGCCAATACTATTGCAGGTATTGATAATAACTTTGCTAAAACAAGAAAGTTAGGTTTTAATTATTCAAATCAAGTAAATATACAGTATTCTATTTTTCAGAAGAATAAATTAAATCCTATTTCAAATTGGGTGGCTGAACGAAATTTAGTTCCTGCAGATAAAAAATGCAAAACATTATTTTATCCGCTAGCGGGTGCTGATTTTGCTTATGCAAATGCATTTTTTAAAGAAGTTGATAACTACATTTTGGTGGGTTTAGAAAAACCGGGTTACTTACCTAATTACAACTCTTTCAATAATGCTGCAATTGAAAATTACAGATCTCATATTTTCAATTCATTAGGTGTTTCTATGAAGTCCGGTTTTTTTAGAACAAATAGCATGCGTGTTCAATTTAGTCAAAAATATGTGAATGGAACCTTGCATTCGCTATTGTTTTATTTAGCTCGATCAGGAAATAAAATTAGAAAAATCGGTCATTTTATTTTGAAAGATGATGCAACGTTGAGGTCGACTTTCGGTACAGAAGCAATGTTTAGTCCAGGTCTAGATATTGAATTTTTAACATCAGATAATAAAGTGAAACATTTATATTATTACAGCTTTGATTTAAGTGATGTAAATCCAAAAATTGATAACTTTTTTAAATGGGTTAGTTCATTTGGTGAGCACCATACTATGTTAAAAGCAGCATCATATTTAAATTCAAGAGATTATTTTAAAAAGACTAGAAATTATATACTTAATTCCAGTAATCTGATCGTTCAAGATGATAGTGGTATTCCTTACAAATATTTTGTGAACGGAAAATGGACGATTAATTTGTTCGGAATTTACAAACGAGTAATACCTTTGTTTAGTACAAGAATTCAGCCCGATATGGTGGCTGCTTACAAAGATACAACCAAATTAGTAACAGCTAAATTACCTTTTGGTATAGGATATAATACTGCATTTGGCGAAACTAATTTACAAGTGTTTTATAAAAAATAAACATTAAGGTGAAATCTGGTAAAAAATTTGGTTTATACACAGCTATTATGATTGTTATTGCAAACATGGTAGGTACAGGTGTGTTTACAAGTTTGGGGTTTCAAGTAATAGGTATAAAATCTGGTTCAGCGATTTTATTACTTTGGTTTATTGGGGGATTGATCTCATTTTTTGGTGCGTATTCATATGCAATTTTAGGATCTTTTTACAAAAAAAATGGGGGAGAATACCTTTTTCTTAAATCTGCATATTCTGAACAATTAGGTTTTTTGTCGGGTTGGATATCATTTTTACTTGGCTTTGCGGCTCCTATTGCAGCAGCATGTTTTGCTTTCAGTTCATATTTCTCTGGGATGTTACACACTGATGAAAATACTCATTTGTTTGGTGTTCCAATAACTGATATATATTCGGTTATAATTTTAGTTTGTATTACTCTAATGCACTCTTACAGTCATAAGGTGAGTGCATGGTTTCAAAATGTACTTTCAAGTGTAAAAGTTTTTATTCTTTGCATTCTTATTTTGATTGGTTTGTTTACTGGGCAAAAAACAAATGTAAATTTTCATATAGGTTCGCATTTTGTTGAAAATGTATGGAATAATGCGTTTGTTGTTAGTTTGTTTTTTGTTACTTATGCCTATTCTGGTTGGAATGCGGCGGCATACATTGGTGGTGAAGTACGAAATCCAAAAAAGAATTTACCTCTTGCTTTAATCGTAGGTACTGGAACAGTTTCAATTTTATATATACTGTTAAATTATGTTTTTCTCAAACATATACCTATAAGCGAAATGGCTGGTAAATTAGATATAGGTATCATTTATGCAGATAAGATTTTAGGAACTGTATGGGGGAGAGTATTTGGTGGTATTATTGCATTTTTGCTTTTATCAAGTATTTCAAGTATGGTACTAGCTGGTCCGAGAGTGACTAATGCTGTTGCTAAAGATTTTCCAAAATTGAATTGGTTTAGTCAAGAAAACGAGGCTGGAATACCTAAAAGAGCATTATGGATTCAAGCTTTAATTGCAATGATTTTTGTATTGACTTCTGGTTTTGAAAGTTTGATCACTATGATCGGATTTGTATTAAATTTATTTACAATGCTAACTGTTATTGGTTCAATTAGAGTTGGTTTGAGGATTAAAAAAGTAAGTGGTTTAGTTAATAAGTTTGTTTTTCCTTCTTTTCCTATTATTTTCTTAGCATTTCAGTCTTGGATATTGTGTTTTGGTTTGTATTCCAAAACGAAAGAATCATTAATTGGATTAGGTATAACCCTAATCGGAATACCGGTTTACAAATGGGTAAAAAAGGATTAAAAACGATATTTTTTTTGTTTTTGAGTGGGTTGATTTTTGCTCAAAATAAAACATCAGTCATGAAGGCTCCGGAGTTATTACAGACTGTGCTTGACTCCCTTTCTTTGAAATATCCAGATGTTATTAAATCCCCTGAAAAGTATAAGTTTAAACTTGTTTTTACGCAAATTAATCGTTCTAAAACACAAGTTGCAATTGAAACTGTTTCATTTAGAGAAGATCAGAAGGAATATTTATATCCAGCGAGTATCGTTAAATTACCAGCTGCTTTAATTGCCTTGGAGGAATTAAATGAAGTGAGAAAGAAAAGTCCAAATGCATCTATAAATAACACCATCAAGTTTTTTCAAAAAAAAGGGTGTTTACCTACTGCAAATCAAATCAAGATTGGAAATAGAATGTATCCGACAAGTTTAGATGTATTGATAAAGATGATGTTGGCTGTTTCGGATAACGATGCTTATAATCGTGTATTTGATTTTTGTGGACAACAAAGAATCAATTCACGAATTAAAGAATTAGGTTTTAAAGAAGGGAAGATTATAAGAAAGTTTGTATTAAATTGCAATTTGAATCAAAATAGAATAAGCGACTCATTGGTGATGTTTGGCAAAAGAGGAGAGCGTGTATATACCCGAGGAACTATCATTAATAATGATTCTATTTCTGTTGATTCTACGTACAAATTAGGTCTTCAATATGAAGGGTTTAATAAGCAAATAATTAATAAACCTTTTGATTTTTCTAAACAAAATAACTTGGATTTATTAGATATTCATAAAACTTTAGCAGGTTTAATTTTCCCAAAAAGTAATTCTAATTATAAATTTAACATTACCGAAGAACAACGAAAATATATATTACAAAATTTAGGTAGGTATCCAGATGAATATGGCTTAGCATATAATTCATTAGAATTTTTTCCAACCTATAAAAAATATTTGTTATTCGGTCGAGATCCGAAGTTGAATTATTTAAATGATTCTTTGAATCGTTTTCGTTCATTGAATATTGTGGGGGTGTCATTTGGTTGTGTTATAGATTGTGCTTATTTGATAGATTTTCAAACAGGTAAGGAGTTTTTATTGACAGTTGGGATGTACGCGAACCAAGATGAGGTAATTAATGATGCAAAATATGACTATGATAGTTTAGCTTACCCGTTTATGAAAGACGCTGGTCGATTATTCATGAATTTATTACCAGAAAATCCAGAAGCAATTCCTTACCTTGAAAATTTTGGAAAAGAGATGGATTTTAGGAAATAATTGAGTTTTAAACATTTTATTTCTGATAATTCCTTTTTTATTTTAAATTTCCTTAGAAAATTATTTTCAAATTTGTTGTGAATCTAACAATCAATGGAAAAAGTACGTTTGATAAAAATTGGGAGTGCATTTGATAATGATGTTGTTATCAATGATGAATCTATTGCTCCTTATCATTTGGAATTATTTCAAGACCAGCTTGGAAAGGTATTTCTTTCTGATTTAAATTCAACTTCTGGAACTTATATAAATGGCCAACGTGTTCAACAATTTATTCGTTTGACATTTACAGATAAAGTAACCGTTGCTGGTAAATTTATGTTTGATTGGGTAAAGTTGACTAAAATTCAAGATGTTAGTCAGAAGATCGAAGACTCAACAGCTAATTGGTTATATTCAGAGAATAGAATGAATTCGGTTTATCTACCCCTTCAAGAAGACAAGCAAAACACATTAGGGGTTGATGATTATGAACTTGCGGAGGATGCGAGTTGGAGTGAAAAATGGAAATACTTTTACACACATCACGCTTCAATTGTTCATATCTTTGCTTTAAATATAGTGCTGTTTATACTGTTCTATTTGGCATTTCTTTCTTAAATTTACCTCTTTTTGTTGAGTTAAATTCTTTATTAAAAATGAAAGTTTCTTATTGTTCAAAAACTGATTTAGGAACCAAATATCCTGTTAACACAGATGCATTGGGAGACAAAAGCACTCGAAACGGACATGTTTTTGTTGTGGCTGATGGACAACCTTTTGATCAAAATGGTTCTTTTGTTTCTAAATTGGCCGTGCAAAGTGTATTAGATTTTTTTGATAAAGAACAATTTGATAATATTTACATAGGTATTAATCACGCTTTTCAATTTGTAAATGAACAAGTTTATAGAGCTACGATTTCTAATGAAAACCTTAAAGGTGCATATGTTTCTTTAGCTTTGGTATTAGTTAGACCAGAGGGTGCTTACTATGGACATGTAGGAAATGCAAGAGTTGCTATTCAATCAGATGATCAATTAACGCTATTGACAAAAGATCATGGTTTTTTAGATGTTCAACCATATCAAGTTGGTAGTAGTTCTTCTAGAATTGTTAAAGCAATTGGTAATACTCCAAGTGTTTATCCAACTGTATGCAACGAACCTATATTAGGTACTCAAGGAGATGTAATTTTATTAGCAACAAATGGTCTTTTCAAATCATTTAATTTAGATCAATTAAATGAAAGTTTTGATTATTCAACAATAAATAAAGATATTGTTAGTCTTGTAGACAAGGCAAAAGGTTCTGGTTCAGCTGAAAATTTAACTTTACAATTAATTGCTGTTACTGAAGGAAATCGTGTAAAATCAATTTCTCAAGCTAGAGTAACAACTAATACAATTAAGGCTGATCACTCTTCAGAAGAAATTAAAAATAATATGTTTAACCTCGCTGGGATGGAACGTAAGCGTATCATTCAAGTAGGTGCCATTTTGATTGCTTTTTTCCTGGTGATTTGGTTTGTTTTTAGAACACCAAAAGATGATACTGATTTAGTTTTAGATGATGCAGGAGAAGTGGTTAAAGCTGATACTACAAATCCTAATCAGGATTTAGAGAGTATGATGGAATATGATACTCCTAAAGAAAAAGTAGAGGAAGAAAAAGTAGAGGAGGAAGAGGAAGAAAGTAATACGGAGACTGAGGAAGAAACAGATTCTCAGGAAGAGGAACAAAGTGCTGATTCTGAAGTGAAAACTGAAGCTAGTCCAAACGAGCCTAAAAAAGAAGAAAAGAAAGAAACTAAGAAAGAGGAATCTAAAAGTTCTAAGGGTGGTTCTCATGTTGTTAAATCAGGTGATAATCTTGGTAAAATTGCTGAAAAATACCATGTTAAGATTGATGCGCTCAAAAAGGCCAATAATATTAAAGATGATCAAATAAATATAGGCCAAGAACTAAAAATACCAAATTAATATTATATAATTTTTTTTTGATGCTTCAAAGGATGTTTCTTTTGAAGCATCTTTTTTTGATATGTTCAATCAACTTGTAAGAAAAAAAACATTAACTCAAATCGAGAAAGATGTTGCATTGAATAATGCTAATCCTAAGTTGGGTAAACATTTGAATTTTAAAGACTTGACCTCTCTGGGTATCGCTGCAATAATTGGTGCGGGAATCTTTAGTACGATCGGAAATGCTAGTTTTTCAGGTGGACCTGCCGTGATTTTTTTATTTCTATTTACTGCAATCGCTTGTGGATTTGCCGCGTTTGCTTATGCAGAATTTGCCGCCCTTGTTCCTGTTTCAGGTAGTGCTTATACATATGCTTATGTTGCTTTTGGTGAGCTTGTAGCATGGATCATTGGTTGGGCATTGATTATGGAATATGCTGTTGGAAATATAACGGTTGCAATTTCCTGGAGTGATTATTTCACTTCCTTACTTTCCAGGATGGGGTTTGATATTCCTGCTTGGATTCAAATAGATTATTTGTCTGCTAAAAAAGGTTTTTTAGAAGTGATTTTATTGAAAAATAAAGATTTGAAAATAGGGTCAAATGATATGATTGCTTTTGAAGCTTGGCAAAATGCACCGCAATTTTTTGGTTTACGCATAATAGGTGATTTACCAGCGTTATTCATAATTTTTTTAATTACCTTTTTAGTTTACAAAGGAATAAAAGAATCTAAATATGCCAGTAATGTTATGGTATTGATAAAATTGCTAATTATTTTTTTAGTATTAATTGTAGGGGTATTTTATATAGATACCAATAATTGGAACCCATTTTCTCCAAATGGAGTTGGCGGTATTTTAAAGGGTGTTTCTGCTGTTTTTTTTGCATACATAGGTTTTGATGCTATTTCAACAACCGCTGAAGAATGTGAAAATCCCAAAAAAGATTTACCTCGAGCAATGATGTGGTCTATAATAGTGTGTACGATTTTGTATATTTTGATTGCCTTGGTTCTGACAGGAATGGTTAAATACGACACATTGAATGTTGGTGACCCACTGGCTTTTGTTTTTGAAAAATTAAATATTCATTGGATGTCAGGTATAATTGCTGTTAGTGCTGTAATTGCTATGACTAGCGTTTTGTTGGTTTTTCAAATGGGGCAGCCTAGGATATGGATGTCAATGAGTCGAGATGGATTACTTCCACCAGCATTTTCTAAAATACACCCTAAATTTAAAACACCTTCTTTTGCAACAATTATAACGGGGTTTATTGTTGGTATACCTGCCTTATTTATGAATTTAACAATGGTAACAGATCTTTGTAGTATTGGAACTTTGTTTGCATTTGTTTTAGTTTGTGGTGGAGTAGTGGTGCTGCACGGTAGAAAGAAAGAACCTGTTAAACCAATTATCACTCCTTTTATCGATGCTAAAATGATACTAGTTATATTATTTAGTGTTTTAATTAGTCTTTTTCATTTTTATTTTAGTTGGAAAGATATACCATATTCATTAATTATTTTATCTATAACAATTTTAATCTTTATTGGGTTATCTTTTTTTTATAAATTATCTGCAATACCTCTTCTAGGTTTATTGAGTTGCTTTTATATGATGACAGAATTAAATATCTCAAATTGGATTGGTTTTGGGATATGGATGATTCTTGGGTTAGCTGTTTATTTTGCTTACGGTGTTAAAAATAGTCGTTTAAAACAAGAGAAAAAAGTCTGATATTCCTTATCTTTGCACCCTAAAATTATAATGCTATGTTTGAAAATTTAACCGATAAATTTGAAAGAGCCTTTAAGGTATTAAAAGGTCAAGGTCAAATTACTGAAATCAACGTTGCTGAAACTTTAAAAGAAGTTCGTCGTGCTTTGTTAGATGCCGATGTTAATTTTAAAACTGCCAAAGATTTCACAACTCGTGTTAAAGATAAAGCATTAGGTAGAGATGTATTAAATGCGATTTCACCAGGTCAATTAATGGTGAAAATTTGCCATGAAGAGTTGATAGAATTAATGGGTGGGAATGAGCAAGAGATCAATTTTCAAGGAAATCCATGTATAATATTAATGTCTGGTTTGCAGGGTTCTGGTAAAACTACATTCTCTGGTAAATTAGCAAATTATTTAAAAACTAAAAAAGGCAAAAAGCCTCTCCTGGTTGCTTGTGACGTGTATAGACCGGCGGCGATTGATCAATTACACGTGCTTGGAGAGCAGTTAGGTGTTGAAGTTTTTTCGAATAAAGAAGAAAAGAATCCTGTTAAAATAGCAACTGATGCAATTGCTTATGCAAAGAGCAATAGTTTTAATGTGGTGATTGTCGATACAGCTGGGCGCTTGGCAGTTGATGAGCAAATGATGAACGAGATTGAGCAAGTGAAACTAGCGCTTAATCCAACTGAAACATTATTTGTTGTGGATTCAATGACAGGTCAGGATGCGGTTAATACTGCTAAATCATTTAATGATAAAATCAATTTCGACGGGGTTGTTTTAACAAAGTTAGATGGTGATACACGTGGTGGTGCAGCTTTATCGATTAAAGCGATTGTAGATAAGCCGATTAAGTTTGTTGGTACCGGGGAGAAAATGGATGCAATTGATGTTTTCTACCCAAGTCGTATGGCTGATCGTATCCTTGGAATGGGTGATGTGATTTCCTTAGTTGAAAGAGCGCAAGAGCAATTTAGTGAGGAAGAAGCAAGAAAATTACAACGTAAGATTCAAAAAGATCAATTTGATTTAAATGACTTCTTGGGTCAGTTGCAACAGATTAAAAAAATGGGTAATGTCAAGGACTTACTAGGGATGGTTCCAGGTATGGGTAAAGCTTTGAAAGATGTTGATATAGAAGATGATGCTTTTAAGCATATTGAAGCAATCATTTTATCTATGACTCCAAAAGAAAGGTCTAATCCTGCCATTATAAATGGACAACGTAAAACAAGAATTGCTAAAGGTTCAGGTTTGAATATTCAAGAAGTTAATAAATTGCTTAAACAATTTGAGGATACTCGTAAAATGATGAAAATGATGAGTAACCCTAAAAATATGATGGGAATGATGAATAAATTAAAAGGTATGGGAATGGGTAAAGGATTTCCAGGGATGTAAAATTATCATTCTAAATAATTTAAACCGATTCTTTTTCAGAGTCGGTTTTTTTATTCAAACATTATTTTTTTTGATATAACTGTATTTTCTGAGCTGATTACAATCAAATAAATTCCTTTATTAAATTTCTCAGTATTCATTTTATAACTTGAGTTTATTTCTTTAATAAAGACTTCTCTACCCTGTAAATCAATTAATTTGAATGTATAATTGCCTGGATTTGAAATTTCAATATACAATTCGTTCTGACAAGGATTTGGATAAAATTTAATAGTTTCATTTGAGGTATTTTGTAGGCTAGAATAGGGTGTGGTTTCGTGAAGTATATAATTATTGGGATCTATAGTTTTGATATAGTCAATTTTCAGCGAATTAGGATATGTAAAAACTTCATTGTTTTTTGAAATAGATAATTTTAAAATTGAATCAGGTAAATCTTGTCTAGCTACCAAAACTTCGATAGGTGAAGTAAATAAAGGTGTTTTTGAAGAAGTTGTAGTTTGTTGAATATAAATTTTAGTATCCAAATCTTTTTCTGTACGATAAGCATAAATTGGGTAGCCTTGTCCATAATACCATTCGTTGAAAAAATTACTTAAATCTAAGTTACACACTTTCTCAACCGTTTTTTTAAAATCAGAAACACATGCAAAAGAATGTGAGAAGTTTAATTGATACTCTTTTAATGATTTAAAAAATAATGAATCATTATTAAATAAATATCTTAGTGTATGTATGATTAATGCACCTTTGTCATAACTGAGCTCTCGTGAAAAAATGCGCGATTCATTTAAGGTATCATCCACAAATACACTTCCTTCTTTTTTCGTCTTAGCACGATATATGAAAGAATTTAATATTATATCTTTTTTGTCAGGGAATAATCTCTCATAGATTAAATATTCAGAGTATGTAGCGAATCCTTCATTTAACCAAATATCTTCATAAGAAGAACAAGTTACATGGTCTCCAAACCATTGGTGAGCTAATTCGTGAGCAACCAGATTTGGGTTGAAACCATTTAACGTTGTCATAGTTTGATGTTCCATTCCTCCGTTAATTGTACTCAAACAATGACCATATTTCTCATTTTTAAATGGGTAAGTACCATATATTGAAGAGAATGTTTTTAGATATTCTCCTGTTAAATCGATGTTATTTTTATTCAATCTAAAAAAAATAGAGTCGGCATAAATGAAGTTTTGAATAAGAATAGAATCTTTTTCATTTGGTAAAAATGTTTTGAACGAATAGTCTAAATAGGGACCTACAGCGAACGAAAATAAGTAATAGGTTGTGGGATATCTTGTTTTCCAATGAAATTTTCTTAGATTATTTTCTAAGTTTGTTTTTGAAATTAATATGCCATTAGAACCAACCAAATCAGGAGCTTCAGTAGTGAAATATAAGTCTGCACTATCAATTTTATCATTCAAAGATTGTTTACTTGGCCACCAATCTGATGCACTGAATGGTTCGCTAAGTGTATATGTGACCTTATTTTGAGAATAACTGTCAGTACCATTAATTATACCCTGACCACCCATAAATTGTGATTGAATATTATTTATTTTTCCATGATAAAAAACGCAAACATTAAATTGTTTATGTTTATTAGGAATTATTAATAAATAATTTCTTTGGAAAAAGGAAGACTTTGTATTGTTTAATAGAATTGAGTCTATTTGATAATCAGGGTGTAGTTCTAATAATATACTGTCTGATTCGTTTTTGAAGTAACCATTCTGACAAACATAACCGCTTATTTTGGTGTTTTTGGATGATATGTTTAAATCCATTACTAAATAAGTAATGTTATAATTGTTCATACGTTCTAAATCAGTACTTTGTAAGTTTACAGACTTTTGTTTTTTTTGGGATTTTATTGATTTTGAACAAATGATTTCTTGTGTGTTACCAAAAAAAATAACAACAAAAAAAGAAATAAATAATAAAAATAATTTCATTTACATGTATGCTAGTAATTAAAATACTATTGTTCATAGATATTCAAAAGACTCGGAATACTATTATATAAAGTTAATACTTTTATAAAGTAAAAAAATTGAAACATGCCTAAAATCATTTCATTTATAAGTAGAAAAGGAGGAACTGGAAAAACTACAAATGCTATTAATCTTGCCTCCATGTTACATAGTTTAGGGTACAAAGTGATGTTGGTAGAAACGGATACTAATTATACGCTCAATACCTTGCGAAAAATGGAGCTTTTTAAAACAGGCGCGAATGATAAAAATATGTTTCAATTAATTGCTTCAGAAGATCATATTGTTGCAGATGATATTCAAACCTATTTAAATTCAAATGTAGATTATATTATACTAGATACAGCTGGTAAAACGACAGATGTTTTTATCAAAACAATTTGTATTCACTCTAACTTAGTGATAGTTCCTACAAGTTTATCACAAAATGATTTATTAGTTACCTATCAAACAGTAGAGGATTTAAAACCAGCGAGGGAATTAAATAAAAAATTAAAAATTGCCGTTTTACCAAACAGAATTCATGGTTCTACCAAATCTAAAACGATAAGTGCTTCATTAGAAGAGCTAGACGCTGTTTTGTTAACTAATTTTGTACCAGCAAAAAATATGTACGCTCAATTCAGTACAATTATGCCTGAAAAAGATTATTTAGGAATTACAAAAGAAATTGTAAATTTGTTATAAATACGAATTAAATGGCTAAAAAATCGAATACACTAACCGACTTAACCAAATTTTTAGCTTCTGAGCAGAGTTCCTTTATTGCTGATGCTCCAATTGATACCCCTTCGTTTTTACATAAAGAACCTTTAACATTAATCGACACACAAGACAACCAGCCTGTTGAGGTTAAGTCTTTTGACGAGGATGTTCAAAAGTTTATAGATTCAATTGCTCTTCGTAAAACTAGTTTTGATGAGGTAAATGAGTTGATTAAAACATTAGCACTAGACCATAAAATGTCTGTTCAACAAGTATTAATGTTACTTTACTATAAAAGCATCATGCCATATTCAGTTGTTAATTGGATGGATTGGACTGCTAATATTCAGAAAAGTTATACACTTTTTATGAGTGACTTTCAAAAAAACTGGTGGAAAAAGTAAGGTATTCAATTTTTGACTACCAATGAAAAGCATTTTCTTTAAACCATTTGTTTTGAGATCGTAAGGTTTGCTCAATTACATCTCTTACGCATCCTTGGCCACCTTTTAAAGGTGATTGGTAATGGCATATGTGTTTGATTTCCATAGCTGCATCCTGTGGACAGGTTGCGACCCCTACTTTTTCCATCACTGGATAATCTGGAATATCATCTCCCATGTATAACGCTTGTTCATCCGTAAATTGATATTTTTCTTTGCATTTTTCATAAACTTCAATTTTATTTGAAGATCTTAAAAATACTTCATGAACTCCAATTCCTTCAAGTGCTTTTTTCAAATGTTCGGAATCACCACCTGTTATGATTAAAACTCTGTATCCTGAACGATTTGCATATTGTAATGCATAGGCATCTTTAGTACTTATTGCGCGTACAAATTCATCTTTCAAAACATATACTTCACCATTTGTCAATACACCGTCAATGTCAAAAATTAGGGTTGTAATTTTAGGTAACTTTTCTTTGTAACTAATCATGATAGGTAGATTTTATACTTTCAGTTATAAGTTGATAGATTTCTTTTGATTTTCCCTCCAACATTGATAGGTGTTTGTTGATGGTTTGATTATCGTTTCTTTTTGCAGGTCCTGTTTGGTTGTCAAACGGATTAGAAATTAAATTCTTTTTTAAAGTTTCCTCCAATAGAGGAAGTAAATTTTCCCAAACGATTCCATTCTTGTCGGCTTCTTTTTTTGCTAAATAGAGTAGGTGATTGGTAAAGTTATTGATGAATACTGCCGATAAATGATACTTTTTTCTTTCTTCAGAAGAAACAATAGAAACATTGTTACTTATTTTTTTTGCTAATGAAATTAGATTGTTTTCAAGCGTTTTATTCAATGCTTCAATAAAAAAGGGTACTTTATCTATAGCTAAAGTATCTGTTTTACGAAACGTTTGTAATGGATAAAAAACACCTATATTTTTTCCTTCAATTTCTTTTAATTCAACCGAACCAGAAGTGTATGCAATATTTTTGTTTGGTATTTGATCGACTAAATCGTAAATCACATCATCGGGTATGCACAATAGCACTAAATCAGCATTAGAAAGCAAATGTAATTCGCTGGTAAATTGTGAATCTAAATTTTCAGCTAAACAAATTCCCTCTTTTTCATTTCTAGCATAAATGAAATTGATTTTCACCCCGTTATTTTTTAATGCTTTACCAAGATGATACGCAACATTTCCGGAACCAACAATCGATATGTTTTGAATCAATTTCATGTTAATTAAAGAGGCTACCGAATAGGCAGCCTCTTTTATTATTTCATTATCCGTGACATTGTTTATATTTCTTTCCACTTCCACAAGGACAAGGATCGTTTCTTCCAATTTTAGGTTCTGTTGAAACTATCGGTTGCCTTTTTGGAGTTTCTTCCACGATTTCAGCGTCTTCAATACCATCGTTAATCTTTGCCTGATCGTAGTGGTTTTCTACTTTTACTTGTTGATTCGTTGTTTTGATATTTTCAACCTCGTAAGGAATATCCATTTTTAACAATGATTCAACAGTTTGAAGGTTTAATCTGCTTAACATTCCTTTGAATAATTCAAAAGATTCTAATTTATAAACGATTAATGGGTCTTTTTGCTCATAAACAGCTTGCTGAACTGAAGTTCTTAAGTCGTCCATTTCACGTAAATGTTCCTTCCATTCGTCATCGATAAGCGCTAAAGTGATATTTCTTTCAAATGCTTTCACTAATGCTTGACCATTTGATTCATACCCTTCTTTTAAGCTTACAATCATTTGCATTTCCTTGATTCCATCTGATAATGGGAATAAAATATTCTCATAACGATTAGATGGATTTTCGTACACAGCTTTGATTTGCGGATATGCTTTTTGTATAATACGATCGTTTTTGTGTTTGTAATGTTTTTCTACTTCGTAATATACCTTTTCAGTGATAATCGTTTTATCTATTGTTGAAAATTCTTCCAGCGAAACAGGGCTTTCAATTCCAAGAACGCGGAACAATTCAAATTTGAATTCATCAAATTGTTTTGCGTTAGCATAATTGAAAACAATATTTTCAGCCACATCGTAGAACATATTTGAAATATCTAATGATAAACGATCACCAAACAAAGCGTTTCTACGTTTTTTGTAGATTGCTTTACGTTGTGCGCTCATTACATCATCATATTCCAATAAACGTTTACGCATTCCAAAGTTGTTTTCCTCTACTTTTTTCTGTGCACGTTCTATTGATTTAGAAACCATGCTGTGCGTAATTACTTCTCCTTCTTGTAATCCCATTCTATCCATGATTTTAGCGATTCGTTCAGAACCGAACTTGCGCATTAAATCATCTTCTAATGAAACAAAGAATTGAGAAGAACCTGGATCTCCTTGTCGACCAGAACGACCTCTTAACTGTCTGTCAACACGTCGTGAGTCATGTCTTTCTGTACCAATGATAGCAAGACCACCTGCTTCTTTTACACCTTCACCAAGTTTAATATCGGTACCACGACCAGCCATGTTTGTGGCAATAGTCACTGCACCTGCTTTACCAGCCATTGCAACAATTTCTGCTTCTTTTTGGTGATATTTTGCATTCAATACTTGGTGTTGAATTCCTTTCATTTTTAACGAACGGCTTAAAAATTCAGAAATTTCTACAGTGGTTGTACCTACTAATACTGGTCTTCCTTCTTTTACTAAACGTTCTGTTTCTTCAATGACAGCAGCAAATTTCTCGCGTGCAGAACGATATACTAAATCGTTTAAGTCTTTACGTTGAATGTTTCTGTTTGGTGGAATTACAACTACATCTAATTTATAGATATCCCAAAACTCTTTTGCTTCTGTTTCAGCTGTACCCGTCATACCTGCTAATTTGTGGTACATACGGAAGTAGTTTTGTAAGGTAATCGTTGCGTACGTTTGCGTAGCAGCTTCGATTGTAACGTTTTCTTTTGCTTCGATTGCTTGGTGAAGACCATCAGAATAACGTCTTCCCTCCATAATACGACCTGTTTGTTCGTCAACAATCTTGATTTTACCCTCCATAATCACATATTCCACTTCTTTTTCAAAAAGAGCATATGCTTTTAATAATTGGTTTACAGAGTGAATTCGCTCAGATTTAACACTGAAATTACGAATCAATGCATCTTTACGATCAACTAATTCTTCTGTAGATAGTTGTTCTTTTTCTAAGTGAGCAATTTCAGAACCGATGTCTGGAATAACATAAAAGTTCGGATCACCACCTTCAGAGATAAGATTGATCCCTTTTTCTGTTAATTCTACCGTATTTTGTTTTTCATCAATCACGAAAAATAATTCCTGATCGATTTTTTTCATATTTTTCCCTTGCTCTTGCATGTAAAGGTTTTCAACTTTTTGCAAGTGCGCTTTGATACCTGGTTCAGATAAGAATTTGATTAATGGTTTGCTTTTAGGCAAACCTCTGTATGCACGTAATAATGCAATACCACCTTCGTCTAACGCTGTCTTTACATCCTTTTTATCATCAGAAGGAGCGTTGATTACAGCTAATAAGTTTTTAGCTTCAACCAAAACTTGGTTAACATATTTGCGTTGCGCATCCACTAGACGTTCTACACGTGGCTTTAACTCAACAAATTCATGTTCATCCCCTCTAGGTGTTGGACCTGAAATAATTAAAGGTGTACGTGCATCATCAATTAATACTGAATCGACCTCATCGACAATCGCAAAATGGTGTTCACGTTGAACTAAATCTTCCACGTTACTTGCCATATTATCTCTCAAATAGTCAAATCCGAATTCGTTATTTGTACCAAAAGTGATGTCAGCTAAATAAGCATTTCTTCTTTCAGGTGAGTTTGGTCTATGTTTATCTATACAATCTACAGATAGTCCATGGAACTGGTATAAAGGACCCATCCATTCTGAGTCACGTTTTGCAAGATAATCATTCACTGTTACCACGTGCACCCCTTTACCTGAAAGTGCATTTAAATAAACGGGTAGGGTAGCCACTAATGTTTTTCCTTCCCCAGTTTGCATTTCAGCTATATTACCTCTGTGAAGTACAGCACCCCCCATCAACTGAACATCGTAATGAACCATGTTCCAAGAAACAGGTGCGCCAGCAGCAGTCCATGAATTGAACCAAGTTGCTTTATCACCACTAATTTCAATTCCATCTTTTTGGTTTGCTAATTCACGATCAAAGTCTTGTGCAGTAACTACTAATTGACCGTTTTCAGCCCATCTTCTTGAAGTTTCCTTAACAACACCAAAAGCTTGAGGTAAAATCTCTAATAATACACTTTCGATTACTTCATTAACTTCTTTTTCAAGTTTCTCGATTTTTTCGAAAATACGTTCTTTTTCATCTACATGGGTAGATTCAGCTTGCGATTTAATTCGTAGTTCATCAATCTCTTTTTCTAACTCAGTGATTGCATTTTGAACAAGTTGCTTAAATTCAGCTGTCTTTGTTCTTAATTGATCATCAGTTAAACTTTTATACTCTTCAAAAAAAGTATTAGAATTATCGATAAATGGCTGGTACTCTTTTCTTTCTTTAGATGTTTTATCTCCAAAAATGGATTTTAAAATGTTTGCAATCATTTTTAAGGTCGTTTTTGTTATTCAAAAATTTTAGCTTCGATAGGTTTGTTTACCTCTATGGCTGTCATTTTTCCATCTAACATTAGTCCGTCCATGGCAAGTGTCATTGATTTAGGGAAAATGATACCATTAACTGGTTCAAAATTTGAAAAAGTGGAAACTTCTTCTTTTTCACCTTCTACATCAATCGTTTTCACTTTCATAAAAGTTGTAACATCGTAATAGTTTGTGAATTTTTTGATACCATCTGAATAGGAAAGCACATATACTTCCTTTCCATTTAATTGATCAATACCGATTAATTCATAATTTAAATTATTTGATTTTAAAATAAACTCAGGAAAAACGCTCACAGTTTTCTTTTTTGACTCGATTTCAAGAGCAGTCATATCCGATTTTCCTGTTTGACTATTCATTTCATATCCTTTATTATTTGCAAAGACATGTTTTTCAACTAAATTACCTTGGATTTCAACCGTAAATGTTTCTTTTCCACTTTTATGATAATAATTATTAACTAACAAAGGCACAGGAATTTGTGGAGTAGACATAGTCACTTGTTGGTGGTATGTTTTGATTTTATTGATTTTTTTCAATCCTTTTTTTACTTCTTTTTCTCCAGTAATTGCAAGTAAATATTTATCGATCAGTTCGTCTTTCGAAATTGAAGCTTTCTTTATTTCTGCGACAGGTTGTCCGAGTGCATCTACTTTTTCAATGATTCCGTCTGCATCAAAAGCCTTCAATTTATCTAAAATATTCGGGTTTCCAACAACAATAATGTTTGCGTTTTCAGCAGTTAAATATTGCTTTGCAACTTCTAAAATTTCTTCTTTAGTCAATGCATCCAATCTTTTTAAATAGTTTTGATAATGATCCTTAGGTAGGTTGTATTTGATTGTACTTAATGCAAAACGTGCAACAGTGGATGGACTTTCTAACGAACGACCAAAACTTCCTGCCATAGACGCCTTAATAGTTTTTAGCTCTTCTTCAGTAACTAATTCTGTTGTGATTTTTTTTAGTTCAATTAAAATTTGTGCGATAGCACTATCTGTTACTTCTGTTCTAAAATTTCCAGAAATAGTATAATAACTTCCTGCATCACCAACAACAGAATTTGAATAACAACCATATGTATACGCTTTGTCTTCTCGTAAATTTTGAGTTAAACGAGCACCAAATCCGCCACCACCAAAAATACCATTTAGGGCATTTAATGCTAGATTGTTCTTATCACCAGGTTTAATGTTAATGGGAAATGAAACTGTTATTACCGATTGTGGTGCATTTTGTTTACTTACAAAAAGTACTCTATTCCCTTTATGAGTAAAACCTGGTGCGTAATTTGTGATTGATTTATCACCTCCTTTAAAATCTTTAAAATATTTATTAAAGTAATTTGTTACTTGTTCTTTGGTAATATCTCCAACAACAACTAAATAACTACCAGTAGGGGTAAACATTTTTTTGTAAAAAGCAATTACATCTTCGCGAGTAATATTTTTAATTGTATTTTCAGTTTCTATCTCACCATACGGATGTTGACTTGGATAATTTGCTCTAGCTTCAGCATTACTTGCCATAGCACTTGGATTAGCCATATCAGATTTAATACCGTTTAGCTTTTGTTCTTTGATTCGATTAAATTCACTTTCCGGAAAAGTAGGGTTAAGCAAAACATCACTCATTAAGGTTAACCCTTTGTCTAAATGTTTAGTAAGACAGCTAAGTGATATAACATTATAACCGGTTCCTATCGAAGCACCGATAAAATCAGATTCTAAATCAAGTTGATCTTTCGAACGAGTCGTTGTACCTGATTTTAAAAGTTCGCCAGCTAAATTTCCAACACCCGCTTTGTTACCCTCCAGCATTAAATTAGATCCCATTTCCCATAAAAAAGAAACTTTTGGAGTCTTATGATTTTCAGAAAGTACAACAGTTACACCATTTGGGAGTGTAAAAACTTGAGATTCTTTAATATTTATTGTAGGAGCAGGAGCACTTTTAGGCATTATTGTTCGATCTAACTGACCGAAGGCTACTGAATTTAAACAAAGTAGACCAACAAAAATTGCTTGTTTTTTCATTTTATATAAAATCTTTGATTATTGAGCTTTTGGTAAGTAATATAATACTACACGAGCATCTTTGGTGTAATATTTTTTAGCAACACGAAGTATATCTTCTCTTGTGACTTTTAAATAAGCATCTAATTGCTGGTTTACTAAGTTTGTGTTTTTTCTATACATATAATTATCAGCAAGATCTTCTGCAATTTGGGCAACAGAAGTATTCGTAGAAGCCACACTATTTTCATACTGATTCAAAACTTTTTGTAGTTCATCAGCAGTAACTAACTCTTTCTGGGTTAATGCAATTTCTGAATCTAAAGCATTTAATAATGTATCTAGATTAACTCCATCAACACCAATACCTGCAACCATTGCCAAACCTTGATGTTCCATTGGTAAGCCATAAGCAAAAGCTTCAACCGCTACTTGTTTTTTCTCAATGATGTTTTTATTCATTCTTGAAGAAGCACTTCCGCTTAGTACATCGTTTAGAATTTGAAAAGCAGGAAAGTCTTTATCATTTTGAGAAGGACATCTGTAACCAACAAAAACTGCTGGGAGTTGAATGTTATCATAAATTGTATCCACTTCTTGTTTTTTCAAAGGTTCTTCAAAAGGAGAAGGAGAAGGAATTTCTGTTTTGATTGATGCATATTTTTGCATCAATTTTACTGCTTCAGGATTTTTTGAATTGAAATAATTTTTTTGATCAAATTTAGACTTTTCAACACCATACTTAGTTTTGAACTCATCCTCCTTTAAACTTAAAAAATCACGATATAGATTTATACCTTGTCCAGCAGGAATACTACCAAAATATTTTTTTATTAGCTCTTTGGTTTGAGGAATGTTTATATCACCTGAGATAGATAATACTGCATTTGCAGGAACATAAAAGGTTTTATAAAAATTGACATAATCTTCCTCCTGTGCAGCATCCAAGTGTTCCATACTCCCAATTGGAACCCAATTGTATGGGTGTTTTTTAAAAACACGTGAACATAAGTTAGCTAAATTAGCTCCATAAGGTTGGTTATCTACGCGTTGTCTTTTTTCTTCTTTCACTACTGATCGCTGTGTTTCAATACCTTCTTTTTCAACACGCGCATGCAAAAGTCTTTCACTTTCTAACCATAAACCTAATTCTAATTCATTCGAAGGAAGTAACTCATAATAAAAAGTTCTATCTTGAGAAGTGTTTGCATTTAATGCTCCTCCACGTTTTTCAACAATTTGAGCATAATCTCCTCTTTTAATGTTTTGAGAACCTTCAAATAAAAGATGTTCAAAAAAATGAGCAAAACCAGTTCGGTCAGCTCTTTCATTCTTTGAACCAACATGATACATGATGGTAACTGCTGTCATTGGTACGGAATGTTCTTCATGTAATATAACATGTAAACCATTCGGTAAATCGTATTCTATGAAATCGATTTTTTTCTGTTGAGACCATGTGGAACCTGCTAAAAGAATTGCAGACAGGGCAACAAGGTGTTTTTTCATATAGATTTTATTAGTTTCTAAATTATATAAGATTTCAAATATACATATTAAGATTTAGTGTTTTAAAGTTCATTGCTGTTAAATATATGTAAAATTAAAAAACACGATACTTATTAACAATTGTTGAAAACTTCGGTTGAAAACCTGTTGTTGAAAACTTGATTGATGTGGAAAAACAAGACTCAATTTATAACCTTCAACCAAGCCCCTTCTTTTATATTCGCAACTTCAAAAAAACACGAAAAATGAAAAAAGTATTCAACTTGAAAGTTATTTTCACTATTTGTGGAGTATTATTTTTAATGCTTACTTCTATAATGTCTGAAAACGAAACTTACGTACAGACTGGAAAGGCATCTTATTATTCGAGAAAATTTCAAGGGAGAGAAACAAGCTCAGGCGAAATTTTTAAACACAATAAGTACACTGCTGCTCATAAAACATTACCATTCGGTTCTATCGTAAGAGTGGTGAATATGGAAAATGATTCAATTGTTTACGTTAAAATCAACGACCGTTTACCTAAAACTTCCAAAAGGTTGATCGATTTAACACGTAAAGCAGCTAAAGAATTAAACTTCATCAAAAAAGGTTTAGCTAAAGTTACTGTAGAACGTGTCCTTTAACATTTTATCAGAACTCAAAGTTATTGACATTTCTACTGTTTTGGCAGGTCCTTCTGTCGGAATGTTTTTAGCTGAGTTAGGTGCTGAAGTAATTAAAATCGAACATCCAACTCAGAAAGATGTGACAAGATCATGGAAGTCAGCCTCTGAAGACAAAGAATCCATATCTTCCTATTTTTCAAGTATCAATTTCAAAAAGAAGTATCTTACTCTTGATTTGATAAATAAAAATGATTACGATCAATTTATTTCATTAATTGAAGGAGCAGATATCCTTATTAGTAATTTTAAAAGAAAAGATTATCTTAAATTTAAGATTACTCAAGATGTATTGGATGCGATAAATCCAAAATTAATTCATGGACGAATTACGGGGTATGGTACTGATTCAGATAGAGTTGCTTATGATTTGATTTTACAAGCTGAAACTGGATTTATGTCTTTAAATGGTACGCCTGATAGTGGACCAGTGAAAATGCCTGTTGCCTTAATCGACGTTCTTGCTGCTCACCAACTCAAAGAAGGAATATTACTAGCTTTGTATGAGCGTTTAAAATATGGTAAAGGTAAGCTTGTAAGCGTTTCATTATATCAAGCAGCTGTGTCCAGTTTAGTCAATCAAGCCTCATCTTATTTAATGACGGGAAAAGTTCCACAGAGAATTGGAAGTTTACATCCTTCGATAGCACCCTACGGCGAGATTTTTAAGACAAAAGACAACCGATATCTTACGTTTGCAATCGGCAGTGATCAACAATTCAATAAATTACTTTCTTTTTTAGGATTAGATTTTCTTCAAGAAGATGAACGATTTAATTCGAATCAAAATAGAGTAAAACATAGAGAGGTGCTTTTCGAATTGATGAATAATAAAATTGTTCATTTTTTTTGCACTGAAATTGAACAATATACAGTAGATAATAATATTCCATGTGGGGTCATTAAAGCACTTGATGAAGTGTTTTTAAATGAAAAAGCAATCGAATTAATTCGAGAAGATGTAATTGATCGTCAAAAGGCTAGGAGAGTATCTTCTATTGCTTTTCAATTAAGTTAAAGAGATGTTTATTTTTGAAGTTTACTCTTTACGTAATTGAGTGCTACCTCTAACTGTTCTTCTTGGTTATAATTTGAATTATCAAGCAATATTGCATCATCTGCTTGAACGAGCGGACTTTCTGCTCTTGTAGAATCTAGGTAGTCTCTTTCCTCTAAATTCTTTCTGATTTCTTCTTTGTTGATTGACTTATCTGTTTGACTTAATTCAAGGAATCTTCTTTCAATTCTAATTTCAGGAGATGCTGTTACAAATAATTTAAGTTCAGCATTAGGAAAAACGACAGAACCAATGTCTCTACCATCCATTACTACTCCTCCTTTACTGCCCATTTTTTGTTGTTCTTCAACTAGCTTTGCTCTAACTTCTTTAATTGCCGCTACTTTACTTACCAGTTGACTTACTTCTAAACTTCGAATAAGAGGTTCAACAAATTCATTGTTTAATTGAACTTCTAATTTTCCATTTAATGGATTTTTTTCAAAATGAATTTCGATTTTGGGAAGTTCATTTATTATTTCTGAAACAACAATTTCATTGTTATGAACAAGGTTATTTCGCAAGCAGTAAAGTGCTACAGATCGATACATCGAACCAGTATCGATAAATATATAATCAAGCTCTTTAGCTAATGCTTTGGCTAGCGTACTTTTACCACAGCTCGAATAACCATCAATTGCTATTGTGATTTTTTTGCTTTGCATGTTGATTAATATAGTTTTGGAAACTTAATAGGATCAACTTCATGCATCATTTCCAATACTTTTTCAACTATATCCTCTAAATTTGGTTTAGAAAAATAATCTCCATCAGATCCGTAAGCAGGTCTATGATCTTTAGCTGTCAATGTTTGAGGAGCTGAATCTAAAGTAAAATATGCTTTTTGTTCTACAAGAATTTTATCTAACATAAAACCACAAGCACCACCACTAACATCTTCATCAACAAGTAATAATCTATTTGTTTTTTCAAGTGACTTTTTAATCAAGTGATTCACATCAAAAGGCAGTAGTGTTTGAACATCAATTAATTCGACTGATACTCCAAATTCTTTTAAAATGGCACAGGCTTTTTCACATATATTGAAAGTCGAACCGTATGAAACTAAAGTTAGATCTGAACCATCAATCACAACTTCAGGAATTCCAATTGGTGTTTTAAATTCTCCAAAATTTACAGGCTTACGCTCTTTTAATCTGTAACCATTTAAAGGTTCGATAACTAATGCACAATCATCACTTTGTAATAATGTGTTGTAAAATCCAGCTGCTTTGGTCATGTTTCTAGGAACACAAACTACCATTCCACGAACAGAGTTAATAATCATTCCCATTGGACTTCCAGAATGCCAAATACCTTCCAATCGGTGACCTCGTGTACTAATAATCAAAGGAGCTTTTTGTCCACCTTTGGTTCTATATTGTAATGTTGCTAGATCATCAGACATGATCTGAAGTGCGTAAATTAAATAATCTAAATATTGAATTTCAGCAATAGGTCTAAGACCACGCATGGCCATGCCAACACCTTGACCAATAATAGTATTTTCACGAATTCCAGTATCAAAAACACGTAATTCACCAAAAGCTTCTTGTAATCCTTCGCAGCTTTTATTTACTCCACCAATTCCACCCACATCTTCACCAAAAATCAAAGTTTCAGGATATTTTTCAAATAGGGTAAAATAATTTTCTTTTAAAATTAAACGACCATCGGTCATTTCTACTTCTTCATTATAAACTGGTAATACCTCTCTAACTGCAACAGATTGTAATTCAGATTGAGAGTAGATGTGTGATGAGTAACGTTCTTCTAAATGACTTAATTGTAATTTAATCCAATCTGCTAATAATTGTTTTGATGCTAAGTTTTCTAATGCAATCGTTCTTAAAGAACCCCGAACGATTCCATATACGTCCTTGCGTAATAAGTCTTTCTCTTTCGTTAAACGATCGATGTCTGCTTGTATTTTCTCTTGAAATTTAGTTTCTTTAAGTATCTGATTTAGAATCACTAAAACACCATCAATATCAAGTTGTATATCATCACAAAAATCTTTCCAAGCTTCGTTTTTGAAGTTTTTAACGTCTTCTTTAGCTTGTTTTTCAATGGTTTCTAACTCCTCGATTGTTGCAATTTTTTCTCCATCAGCATCGAAATCTAAAATCCATTCTTTGAATTTTTTAATACAATCGAATTCTTTTTCCCATTGCAATCTTTCAGTTGTTTTATAGTGCTCATGTGATCCAGATGTTGAATGACCTTGTGGTTGATTTACTTCTTTTACATGAACAAGTACAGGAATTCTTTCTTCGCGAACTATTCTTGCTGCTATTTCATAGGTTTCAACCATATGAGCGTAGTCCCAACCTTTGGTTTCTAAAATTTCAATTCCAGGTTTTTCTTCTGTTCTTTTTAAACCCGCTAATGCTTCAGAAATACTTCCTTTGGTTGTTTGTTTAGAAGTTGGAACAGAGATACCATAACCATCATCCCAAACTGACATTAAGATAGGCAGTTGAAGCACTCCCATAGCATTCATTGATTCCCAAAAAACACCTTCTGAAGTGGATGCATCACCGATTGTACCAAAAACTATTTCGTTTCCGTCATTAGTGAATTTTTTAAAGAAATCATTGTTTTTTAAGGTAGGGTGTTCTTTATATACTTTTGATGCTTGAGCAAGACCTAACATACGAGACATTTGGCCAGCTGTAGGTGAAATATCAGAAGCGATGTTGTAATGTTGCATTAAATCTACCCAATGTCCATTGTCATCTATGTTTCTCGTACAGAAATGACCACCCATTTGTCTTCCTCCTGAGGTTGGTTCTAATTCAACATCCGCATGAGCATACAAGCCTGCAAAATATTCTTTAATCGTTAATTCACCTAAAGCAAATACTAAGGTTTGATCTCTGTAATATCCAGATCGAAAATCTCCTTTTCTAAATTGTTTTGCTACAGCAAGTTGAGCAAGTTCTTTTCCATCACCAAAAATACCAAACTTTGCTTTACCAGTTAAAACCTCTCTTCTACCTAATAGCGAAGTTTCTCTGGAAAGACAAGCCATTTTGAAATCGTTAATTACTTCATTTTTAAAAGTTTCGAAATCAACATTTTGCTCTGTGTTTTGTACAAGGTTTTCTGACATGGAGATAAGTATTGTTATTTACAAATATAATGAAATCAGATAAAATGAAAAGTTATTGAGAAAGTCAAAAAAAGAAAGATATTAACACTAAGATTTCTTTAATCATTACAAATCACCAATTGATAAGTGGTGGCAAAACCTCCAAAAACTCCAAGTGCTCCATTCGTAATATTAGAAGGTATGTTAATCGGTGAGGCAAAAGGACTCCCACCTGAATTGATTTGTGCATATTTATTACTAAAATAGTTGTAGGTATTCTTATCTATACTCGAAAATTTAACTACAACTGAATCGTTTCTAGGGTATAAACCTCTTACATTTTCTGGGATAGAATCAGAAAATCTTGCTCTGGGGTTTTCATACCAAAAATCGAAGGTCTTTCCGTTAAAAAAATTATCATCAAAAACAGGATTTCGTGTTCTGTAAAAACGAGTGTCTACATTTTGATTATTTTTCCCTCTTTTTATTCGAATTACTTCCCAAAAGTAGCTGTTTCCAATCGTTGAGGGATCAGATAATTTTCCATAAATTAAACCGTGGTTCGGTGTTGATTTTTCGGGTTTCCAATAGATTGAATCAAGGGGAACAGCGACTGGAATCGTAGTTGAAGCTTGGTATTTTTTCCCTTTGTGTGAAATGGTAATCGTATAGGACGTATTTTCTCTACCAAAAAAGAGTGGGTTTAAGGTTGAATAAGCACAAAATTTAAATTTTTTAATCAAATTTGATGGAATACCAAATACGAATGCGCCTAAATCTTCATATCCAGCAGGTATATCACTTGAACAAATGGTTTGCAAAGTATCAAAATTTGTCCCATCTGAAATCGTGATTATGGCATCAGATATATATGATCCAAAGAGACTATCTAAGGAATTTTCTTCAAATATATTTCTATTTGTAGTTAATAAAATTAAGGGAGGTAACCCCGTTTCGATGCGACCATCTACCACCAGTTTTTCTTCATATCCTGGTATATCCATTTTGATATCTTTTTGGCATGCATGAAAAATAGCCATCGTAATTAAAACAAGCCAAACGGATACAATTCTATATTTTAAAACGAAAAATTCCATGTAATACTCGGTATAATTGGAAATAAAGTTACTTGTTTTAAAGATAGTCTAAAAGTTCCTTGTAAAGCAAACCCTTGTCCACTTAAGTAAATGAAAAAAGGATTGGCGTAATTATATACATTGTAAACAGAAAAATTCCAATTACTTCTAAATCTTTTTGGGACTTCCATCGATTCCCCTGCCGATGTAATATATTTTTTCTTAGTTGGTTTGTCATACAAAGTCAAAGACAAATCTAATCGTTGATATGCAGGCATTCGGGTTGAGTTTCTTGAAAAATAATCAAATAAGATGGTTTGTTCTTGAATATACCAACTAGAAGGTAAAGTCATTGTATTTCCAGTAGCGAAAACGAAAACAGAACCAAGCGTTAATCTATCTGAAATTTTAAAATTGCTCACAAACGTAAAATCATGTCTTCTATCAAATTTAGATGGAAATCTTTCTTTTTGAATGTCTGGAAAATATCGATCAGATTTTGCTAATGTATAACCTAGCCAACCAGTCCATTTTCCATTTGTTTTTTTTATGAAAAATTCAATTCCCTTGCTTATTCCGCTTCCAAAAACCAAAACATTATCAACATTATCGCTTATATTATCAGAAGGGAGTGCTCCTGGTTTGTATTCTATTAAATTTTGAATCGATTTGTAATATAATTCAACGGATGTTTCTAATTTATCATCAAACCAATTTTTGAATAGTCCGATCGTTGTTTGACTTCCTTTTTGAGGTTTTGCAATGTCTGTGGTTGGAAACCAAATATCGGTTGGCAATGATAAAGAACTCAGGGATGTAAGATGGATGTATTGATAATGATATGTATAACCAGCTCGTATAATTGCTTTGTTTTTAAATTCATAACTTAAAGATACTCTTGGTTCAAAGCCCCCATAAAATTTGATTTTTTCATTTCTTTTATAATTAATTGTGTCAATGGTATTATCTAAACCATCTTTTACGAAACGATCAAATGGTCCAACAAATTGAAACATGCTGTATCTAAGTCCAGCGTATAATTTTAAATTTGGTTTAATAAAATAATCATCAGAGACATAGATTGCTGTTTCGTGGCTAAAAAGTTGAGGGTTATTTCCAGGGGTAAATTCTGTTTCGCCTTGTCTTGCTGAAATAGAAGATGGTGTAAATTTATGAAAAGTATAATCTACTCCTGTTCGAATGGTGTGTTTTTCATTTGGTCTATAGGTTAAATTTATTTTTTGACCAATATCGTAAATTCCTGAGGTGAGTTTTACTGAAAAATCAGTTTGTTCCGACCCAAATGAAAAGTTATATTTTGTATAATAAGAAGTTGAATTTAGTTGCGTTTTTTCATTTATTTTATAATTCCATTTAAAAGCAGTTAAAAAATTACCCCATGGAATTTGAACATTAAATTCATCAGTGGTATTAACATATTGAAATTTATCTATTCCATTGTAAAGTACAACTTGTATATTTTGTTTGTTGGTTAATTTGTAATTTGCTTTGACATTAAAATCATAGAAAAAATAACTTGAACCATAAAATTCGGAAGTCTTTGGAATAAAAGGTTTAGTCAATACATCGATGTAGGTCCTTCTACCGGCAATCATTAAACTTCCTTTTTTTTTGTGAAAAGGGGTTTCAATTTCCAATCTTGAGGAGATCAAACCAATACCACCATTCATTTTAAATTTATCATTATTACCTTCATTTGCAGTGATTTCTAGTACTGATGACATTCTGCCACCATAATAAGCGGGCATTGAACCTTTAATTAAATTTGCACTCTTTACAGCGTCACTATTAAAAACTGAAAAGAATCCAAATAGGTGAGAGGCATTATAAATTGGAACATCATCATAGAGTACTAAATTTTGATCTGGGCTACCACCTCGTACATAAAACCCTTGTCCCCCTTCACTTACAGAAGAAACACCAGGTAGTAATTGAATGGCTTTTAAAATATCAGCTTCCCCCATAAAGGAAGGAAGGGTTTTTACATCATTCATTGAAATTTCAATCTGACCTAGTTTGGGATTTTTGATATCATTGGTATTTTTCTTTTTGATAACTACTTCCTTTAGATTATTGATTTGTTTCTTTAGTTCAAATTCTATATTTGTATTTGATTGAATTTGAATTGTTTTTCTGATAGGGTAGAAACCGAAAGATTTAATTTCTACTTGGTAAGAGCCTTCTTTGAGTGAGGTGTAGAAAAAACCAGATAAATCAGATTTTATGGAAATATTTCCTGGATTGATTTTCACGATAGCAACGACACTATCAGGGGTTTCGGGATTAATGATATTACCTGAAAAAGTAAATGAATTTTGAGACCGTGAAATAAACGGTAATAAAAAACACCAAAACAAGGTGAAAAAAAATGTTTTGGTAGAATAAGTCATTATCTATTTCCAAAAATAGTGCTGCCAACACGAATCATGGTACTACCACATTCAATAGCTAATTCATAATCTCCACTCATTCCCATCGAAATTTCTTTGAAATCTGGATTGAATTTGAAATAATGACTTTTTAAAACTTGAAAATAATCGTGAAGGGTTTGAAATTCCTCTCTGATCTGAGTTTGATCTTGAGTGAAAGACGCCATCCCCATTATTCCTACAATTGAAATGTTTTGTAGTGTAAAAAATGTTTCAGACTCAAGTAATTCCTTTACTTCATCAAAGTTAAACCCAAATTTTGTCTCTTCATCAGCAATATGAAATTGTAATAAACAAGGTATAACTCGGTTATTTTTTTTTGCTTCTTTGTTTACTTCAATTAATAGTTTTTCGCTATCGATAGAGTGAATTAATGAAACAAATGGAGCGATATATTTTACCTTATTTGTTTGTAAATGACCAATTAGATGCCATTGAATATCTTTTGGTAAGACTTCATATTTTGCAGTCATCTCTTGCACTTTATTCTCACCAAAAATCCGCTGTCCTGCGTCATATGCTTCAATTAAGTCTTCAACAGGCTTTGTTTTAGATACAGCAACCAAAGTAACATGTTTTGGTAGTACAGTTTGAAATTCAGTAATTTTATCTTTTATCATAATCAGATTTCGTAAATAGTAAGTCCACTTCGTAATTTTGGTTCAACATAGGTTGATTTTGGAGGCATAATTCCGTTATTATCTGCGACACGAATTACTTGTTCCATCGTTACTGGAAATAGAAAAAAACCAACTTTGGATTTGCCTTGTTTGATTGGTTCAGAAATAGCATCGATTCCTAAATTTCCTGGAATAAAACGGATCGATTCATCTGTTTTTAAATCCTCAATTCCAAGTATAGGTTTTAATATGTAGTTGGTGAGTATTTCTGCATCTAAACAAGCTACAGGATCATCATTGTTTATAATTTCAGGTTTACAGATTAATTCAAACCATTGGTTATTTAGGTTCATAATTATCTGATGTTCTGAACTAGGTTTTTCAGATGTAGTTAATTGTTTGACAAGAAAGGAATCATTTAATTTTGAAAGAAATTCTATTTCTGATAGATTATTTAGATGATCAACCAAGCGATTAAATTCTAGTATATGCATTCTTTTTTCATCCATAAAAAAAGCAAGAAAATAATCGTGATTTTGATTATTAAGTTCACTATTTTGATTTCTTTCATTTGCTAAACGAGAAGAAGATGCACTTCTGTGGTGACCATCAGCAATATATGTAGCAGGAATTTTATCAAATGCTTTTTCGATTGCTTTTTGATGAGGTTCTGAAACGATCCAAAGCTCATGTTTAATCCTATCGGTGGTTGAAAATTCAATTTCAGGTCTTTCCAATATTATTTCAGCATAAATTTTTTCTAAGTCTTCATTGTGAGGGTAGGATAGAAGAACTGGTTCAGCGTTATACCCAACTATGTCTAAATAGTTCGTAAACATTGATTCTCTTGAAGTAAGTGTAGCTTCGTGTTTCTTAATAAGGTCTTTGTTGTATTCATCCACACTTGCGCCTCCAATAACCCCTATGAATTCATTGGTTGGGGTTGTTTGTCTGTAAATATAAATGGTCGGTTTTTCGTCTTGAAACAAAATTCCATCCTTAATAAATTCGTGGTATTTTTTTCTTACTAATTCAAATCTTTCTCTAGAGTTTGGTGCAGTTTTTACTGTTTTATCGTATTCAGGGTGTATTATTCTAATGAATGTGAATGGATTAGATTCTAATCTAGCTTTTAAAACCGTTTTGGAATAGGAGGAAACTGGTTTTGTGACAACAAGATGTGCTTTGTCTCTTGTAGGACGAATGGCTCTGAAAGGTTTGATTTTTGTCATAACGAATATAGTCTACACGAATATAGAAAAAAAGTACACTGAATTTTAATTCAACTTCGATAAAATGTACTTTTACATTTACAATGAAAAATAATTTGTCAAAATTGAGTGGAGATATTACAGGGCAACGAGTAATGTTGTTTCTTTTTCCTTTTTTCACTTTTTACATGTTAAAGCTTGATTCCGTATCTTTTTCAGAAAATCATAGTTATGGACAAAACTATCTTAATTTCATTGTTTTCCTGTTTACTTTGATTCTTTGGTTTTTTGCAGATAAACAACTCAAGAAATTAATTTTTACGATGATTTTTCTATCTTATTTGGGTGAGATTATTTTCTGTAAATTACTTGGTTGGTATACCTATAGACTTGGTAATATACCTTTTTATGTTCCTTTTGGCCATGCGATTGTTTTTGCTTCAGGGTATATTCTTTCTCAAATAGAATTCTTAAAAAAACACGATAATCAGTTGAAAAACATTTTTATATATACTTTTCTAATCGTTTTTCTACTCCTTTTTTTTCTTGGAAATGATTTGTTTTCATTGATTTCAGGTGCATTATTTATGCTTTTAATTCGAAGAAAAAAATGGCAAACCTTGTATTTCTACATTGCTTTTTGCGTGATTTTTATTGAGTTAGTTGGAACAAATTATGGTGCATGGAAATGGAAACCGGTACTATATGACAACATAAGTACTTTAAATCCACCCTTGGGAGCAGTGTTTTTTTATGCTGGTGGTGATGTTATTTTAGTGAAACTTGTTCAGCTATATGATAAGCTACTTGTTCGATTGTCAGCTAAAAAACAAATCTAAATCATGTATTTAGAAAAAAATAATTAGTAGCTTTGAATAAATTATTTAATCTATTTCTTATGAAAAAATATCTGTTTATCATTGTTTTGGCATTCTCTTTTTCCGGTTTTTCTCAAGGGATAAAGTATACTAAAAACGATACAATTAAATACATTGTTAAAAATGAAATTCCAAGATTTTTCGCTGGTACGTTTTGGACAGGTGTAGAATTTCCTTTACAAAATAAAAAATCGATTTATATTTCAGGTATTGCTACTTACGGTTCAAATTTTGATTCTGAGAAAGAATTAATAGGGTATGGTGCCGAATTTCAATATAGAAGTTATTTAGGTAAAGGTAATTTCACTACAAATTTTCCGATATACATGGCTGCTCAATTGATGTACAGACACATAGATCGTTTCGAAAGAAAAGTTTCGAGCTACAATGTTGACCCTGTTTCTTTTGTTTCTTCTCCAGTATACACTGAAGGAAAAGATGCATTTAATGTGTATTACGCCGGTTTATTAATTGGTTGTCAGGTTTTTGTTAATCAAATTTTTACAGTTGATTTGAATTTTGGTGGTGGACTGAGATTATCTCAAGCTACCGATTCTAAATCTTTCACGAAATATAAAAATATTTCAAATTTAGACTATTCAGGTGTCGTACCTAGAGTTGGAGTTGTGATTGGAATTATTCAACATTAATCTGAATGCCTTACGATCAAGTAAGGCATTTTTAATTTGATTTAGTATATGAATAAGTTAGTTTCTATAAGTTTAATTTTTTTATCTAGTTTATCTTTTACTCAAGAGAATAACAGCTTTGTGAATTACAAATGGGATCTTTTTCGTGCTGTTCAAGGGTCAATTCAAATTAGTAGAGAGACGGCATTAAATAAACGATATTCATTTAGTTTTGGTCTAATAGGTACTTATGCATCGACTAGAGGTTTGGCAAAACCATATTTAAAAATGCAAAATTTTGAATATACAGAAAAAAGTACTAATACTATTTATACTCTTTCTGACGTACAAGCTATTGGTGGAGGTATCAATCTTCAACTAAGAAGATATTTAGGTAAAAAACCTACTGTAGGCTCAGGTTTTTATTTAACTCCAGAAGTCTTCTATCGTTTTTTAAATCTTGAATCAGAAGTGTTAATTCCAAAAACAACTATTAATAAAACAGTTAATCGCACTTTGAAATTAGGTTATTTAGGTTATTCAATTGGTTATCAAAAGATTTATAGAGAGATGTTGAGTATTGATAGTTATGTGGGAGGTGGTTTTTTCATGAGTAAATATGAGGATCAAGATGGTTTTACAAGGTTTAGAAATGTTTATCAAATCGATTATACAGGTTTTTATCTAAATATGGGGGTCTTGATAGGTATAGTCAAATAGTATATGTCTAAAAAAGTACTTATCATTGGGTTTGTATGGCCTGAACCCACATCTTCAGCTGCAGGAAAAAGAATGCTTCAATTAATTCGAAGTTTTCTGAATTTTGATTATAAAGTTATTTTCGCAACACAAGCGCAAGAAAGTGATTTTGCTTTCGATTTGAATAAACTGTCTGTAGAATCTTTTCATATTGAGGTAAATAATTCATCCTTTGATCTATTTTTAAATAAAATTCAGCCTGATATCGTTTTGTTTGATCGCTTCATTATGGAAGAACAATTTGGTTGGAGAGTTGCAGAAAATTGTCCTAATGCACTTCGCATATTAGATACTGAAGATTTGCATTTTCTTCGTAAAGAAAGACAACAAAAAATCAATCAAACCATTGAAAAAGAAACGTTTTCTGATGTAGCAAAACGTGAAATAGCTTCAATATATCGATCTGATGTTTCTTTGATTATTTCAGAGGTTGAGATGGATATTTTGAGGCATTCTTATCAAGTGCCGCAGGAGCGTTTATTTTATTTACCTATGTGGTCTGAGGAAGCTTCATTAAATAAAACATATTCAGAGAGAAGAGATTTTATGTTTATAGGTAACTTTTTACATGAACCTAATTGGGATTGTGTTCGTTACCTTAAGAGTGAAATTTGGCCGTCAATTAGAAAAAAGTTACCAAATGCTGAATTACATATTTATGGAGCATATCCAACAGAAAAAGCTTTTCAGCTAACGAATCAAAGAGACGGGTTTATTATTAAGGGTAGAGCAGAGGATGTAAATGAAGTTTGTCAAAATTACCGAATAATGTTAGCTCCCTTACGCTTTGGTGCTGGAGTAAAAGGAAAATTCATTGATGCAATGCGTAATGGTTTACCTTCTTTTACAACAGAAATTGGTGCTGAATCTATGGCAAGTATCAATGAATGGCCAGGATTTGTTTCGGATAATATTCAAGATTTAATTACTTATTCAGTTGCTATTTATTCGGATGATCAAAAATGGAAATTTCTAAATAATCAGGCTATAAAAATACATGATCAAATTTTTGTTAATCAAGATTGGGAAAGAATTTTTATAGAAAAAATACAGTTTTATTACTCAAATCTACAACAAGTACGAAAGCAAAATTTTATTGGTGCAATGTTAATGCATCATCTTCATCAAGGAACCAAATTTATGTCTAAGTGGATTGAGTTGAAAAATCAGGTCACGAACTGATTTTACTATAAAATCATAAAAAAACTAAAATAAAACATTTAACCAAAAATCCTTTGTAAATTTGAATTCGATTATCGGGGCCGTATCTGGATTTGACAGCATAAGCGATAGTCAAGTGTAAGCATGTAGAGCGTTGAGGTGGAGCTCTATAATATCCTGTCTCAAACAATAACTGACAATACGTCATACGCACTTGCTGCTTAATCAATTAGATTGTTTAAGCTTAATCTCAGCTGAAGTACAGTAGGCGAGACAAGTTCCCTCTCCAAAGTTTTCGTCTTTTGGGCTTGGAAATCGAGGGAATCATTCAAAAAAGGCTGGTGTCGACCTTGCTTCGTGGAAGACATGAGACTTTAGAAGCTAAGTTATAAGTAGGGTGTTTTTGTCCGGTTTATAATCGAAAATCAATCAAAAACTAAACATGTAGAAGCCTTGAAAATTCTATGTTTGGACGAGGGTTCGATTCCCTCCGGCTCCACTTCTAGAAAAAAATAAAGCGTAACTATCTTTTTTTAAAGGCGTTACGCTTTTTGGTTTTAAAAATTAGCCTACTTATTTATATTTACATTGAAAAAAAATCGAATCCCATTTATACTAAATTTTAAATGAATGATATTTTAATTATAAAATACCTTTTGCTTGTTAACAAATCTGTTTAGCAAAAATTTAAAATCTAAAGAAGTATATATTAATTGTAATTGTGAAGCTTAGTATAGTTATGATATTGATAATTATTTGAAAAAATCTAAGAATAATAATGATTAAATTTGATAATCGAATTTTATTAAGAAAATACTAAATTCAGAAAATATGATGACCAATCACCATGTAGTTTACAAATTCCTTAAAGACACAACTGTTAAATTTAATTTCTCAGAATCCGAAGAATTAGGTAAACCTAACCATGAAATGATTAACATTTATTCAAAAAACAGAATACCAAACTTTAAAATATCCTTTTAACTTCATCAATTGTATTTTTTTATTGGATAAAACTCATTATTATATGATAAACCTTCCAGAAGATTTAAACGTTTCCGTTAAAAAACTTTCCTCCTGTTTTAATAATACTAGCACATCTTATAAATTTTACTGGTTTTTAGCAATACTTGAATCCGTTTCAAATCAAAAAACACAAATCACTAAAAAAGAATTGTTTTGTAGAATGATATCTCAGTGTTGGTATACCGTCAATTACTTCCATATTTCTTTGGGGGTTCAAGATAAGTTACAAGAAGCCATAGTTCGATTAAAAGAAATTGAAAATTTGGATATTGATAGTAAATCAGAGGTCATTTTTGAAAAACTGTATTATTCGATAAATAAAGAAACAGCAGATATATTAAAGCATTTTGATGCAAATGTTCCTTTTAAGTTTTTATCTCCATGGCTAGGATCTGGTAAACAAAGTGATGTTTATCTTATGTCACAAGAAAACTATGGATTACCACCCTACGCACTTTATAAAGATTTTATTCTTATTCAACCAGCATGGTATAATTATTTCTTTGAAAATTTAGGATTGTTAAAATCATTCTGTTATTGGCACCTTACCCGTTTTGTTCAAGCTAAAAATCCAAATGTACCAGATATATCCAGTAAATTATTACGACCTGATAAACGTTCAAGTTTAACGAAACATAAAAAAGAATTTTGGGATATTGTGATTTCAAAAGAACAATGTTTAGAGTGTATTTACACAAATAATGAACTATTGATCGGGAATTATGATGTTGAACATTTTATACCTTTTCAATTTCTTGCTCATGACTTGATGTGGAATCTAATTCCAGCACATCCAACATTTAACCGAAAAAAGGGAGACAAACTACCTAAATTAGATGTGTACTTTGATAAATTTTATCAAATACAAATGAAAGCTATCCAGATTGTTAGAGAAAGAAATGAGAAAAATAAATTTTTAGAAGATTATCTCTCTCTTTTTTCTAGTCTTGAAATTAACAAACAAAAATATCGAGAATGTATTGAGCCATTAATAACTTTGGCTTCAAACAATGGTTTTCAATTTATGAATTTTTAGTAATAAAACTATAGTATCATTCATCTATGTATTCCCTTTGAGTTATATTTCGAGTTTAACTAAATATAAGTGGAGTCTTAGTGTTTTCTTAATTTTGATTTATACCCTTAATAATAAGGTATATACGTGTTTTTACTCAACAAAGTTTTTAAATATAATTCACTTTTTTCACTTAAAACCTTTGTTTTGAAACATTAACATCTACATTTTCATCTAAATTGGGTAAACTCCCTTTATCTGTAAATTGCCAATGAATAATACGTTTATCATCAATACATTTTGGTTTGTAGGTGTATGAAGCTATCCAAAACTGATATTCTTTAAATTCATTTTTGAATTTAGTTTCAAAAAAATGTAAAGATGTGTAAATAATAGGTTTAACTCCTGTTTCTTTTTCTACATATTCTAACCAATCGTACATGTTATCTATTAATAGTTTATCGCTTGGTCCTTCTGTTTCTACGTCTAATACGGGGGGTAAGTCTATGTCTCGATGTTTCCAGTGATTTAGAAAATGTTTCGCTTGAGGAATGGAGTAGGTGTTAGAATTTAAAAAATGATACGCTCCATTAGTTACACCTAAATCATTTAATATTTTTCTATTTTCTTCCCATTTTGAATCAATAAAATTACTTCCTTCAGTAGCTTTACAATATACAAAATCAATCAAAGTATCTAAGGGAGAACTGGAAAACCATTTCTTCCAAGGGATATCCCCTTGATGATGTGATACGTCAATGCCAACACTTTCAAATCCTTTTGGTATGTTCAGAACAAAGTCGTGTAACCTATGTTTTTCTTTTTTTATTTGATTTTTATGATATGTAAACCAAATAGCTCCTAATATTCCTGCAATGATTATTACAGAAAGAAATAGCGTATAACTTGATTTTTTTTGGTTCTTAACAGGTTTTCTTGTGGTGGTTCTGTTTGGTTTTGTTTGGTTTTTTCGTTGCACAGGACGCATTGGATTCGATTTTGCCATAAATCGAGTAAATTATGCTTTTCTAAATTTTTGAGAAACGATAAGCTCTTTGGTGCCGTGATTCCAATCATAAAAACCTTCCCCTGATTTAACTCCTAGTTTTCCCGCTGTAACCATATTCACTAACAATGGACATGGAGCGTATTTCGGTTGTCCAAAACCATCGTGTAGTACTTTTAAAATGGCTAAACAAACATCTAAACCAATAAAATCCGCTAATTGTAGAGGACCCATTGGATGTGCCATTCCTAATTTCATTACAGTATCGATTTCATTTACGCCTGCTACTCCTTCATATAGTGATGAAATGGCTTCGTTGATCATTGGCATTAAAATACGATTTGCAATAAAACCTGGATAATCATTTACTTCAACGGGTACCTTTTGTAAACTTTCTGACAAAGTAAAAATAGTTTTTGTTACCTCGTCACTTGTGCTATAACCTCTGATGATTTCCACTAATTTCATTACAGGTACAGGATTCATAAAGTGCATACCAATCACTTTATCAGGTCTGTTTGTTACTGAAGCTATCTTTGTAATTGAAATGGAGGAAGTATTTGAAGCTAAAATAGTATCAATCGGAGCATACGAATCAATTTCTTTAAAAATTTGAAGTTTTAAATCAATATTTTCTGTAGCTGCTTCGACTACTAATTCTGCATTTTTCACACCTTCTTGAAGCGAGGTGTATTTTGAGATTCTATGAAGAGTAGCTGATTTATCTTCCTCAGAAATAACTCCTTTAGATACTTGTCTATCTAAGTTTTTAGAGATAGTGTTTATTCCACGTTCTAAGGCATTTTCAGAAATATCAATTAGAGCAACTTGATATCCGAATTGTGCAAAGGTGTGCGCAATTCCATTTCCCATTGTTCCTGAACCAATTACTGCAATATTTTTCATAGTACTTTTGATAAAATAAGAAGAGGCATCCCCTAAAGTTTGCCTCTTGAAAAATTAATAAATTTATTTAATTCAAATAAATTATTTTTTCATATTCTTTAATTTTTCCTGTTGCATTTTTTGCATTTGCTCTAAACGCTCACGGAAACCAGATTTTTTCTTAGGGTTTTGAGATGCTGCCATCTTTTTAGCCGCCATTTTATCTTTTAGTTTATCCTCATCCACAAAGAATTGTTTAATTGCTAACATAATGATGATCGAAATTAAAGTTGAGATGAAATAATAGTAACTCAAACCTGCAGAATAATTATTGAAAAAGAAAATCATCATAACAGGGAAAAAGTACATGATTACTTTCATGTTTGGCATTCCAGGTTGTTGAGGAGTAGTTACGTTTCCGCTATTGATATAGGTATAAACTAATGTTGTAGCTGACATTAATAAAGTAAACAATGAGATGTGATCACCATATAACGGAATGTAATAACCAAAGTCTAATATCGAGTCATAAGAAGATAAATCTTCAGCCCATAAAAATGGTTTTTGACGTAATTCAAAAGCAGCAGGGAAGAAACGGAAAATTGCTAATAAAATCGGCATCTGAATCAACATCGGTATACATCCAGCCAATGGAGAAGCACCACTTTCACGATACAAAGTCATCATGTCCATTTGCTTTTTCATTGCATCCTCTTTGTTAGGGTATTTTTCATTCAATGCATCGATTTCAGGTTTTAAAATTCTCATTTTAGCAGAAGATACATACATTTTCCATTGAATAGGGGTAAGGAATAACTTTAAAATTAATGTGATAAGTAAAATTACAATTCCAAGTTGTATTCCCATTTCAGCAAAAGCATTAAACATGGGTTGTATGGCATAAATATTGATCCAACGGAATAAGCCCCAGCCATAGTTGATAATATCTTCAAAATTTGAATCGTAAGATTTAAGTAATTCATAATCGTTCGGTCCAAAAAACCAATTGATTTTAGCAACTCCTGTACCTGTAGTACTAATTGGTAAGCTTAAATTTGCAACGTATTTTTTGATGTGAGTTGAAAACTTAGGGTGACCTTCATTGAAGTTTACAATTTTAATCGTCGAGTTTTTAGAATCAAAACCATTTTCTGGTTTCATGATCGAAGAAAAATAACTTTGTTTGAAAGCAATCCAATCTACTTTTTTCTCTAATTTTTCTTCATCATCAGAAGTCTCACTTAGATAATCATAATCTTCACCGTTAGATTTGAAGAAAATTGTTGATACTCTTCTTTGTTCACTAAGTAATCTTTCTGTTTTTGGAAGATTTGCTTCCCACTTAAGATTAACACTGTTAGACGCTATTTCACCAGGTTTAAACCCATCTAATTTAACTTCAAAATCAACATCATATCCTTTCGCATTCAAACCATAAACAAATTGGATCGTTCTGTCTTCATCAGGACTTGCTTCCAATACGATGGCGTGCTTTGATTTAGAAACTACCTCAAAATCTAAGTTCTCAGTAGAAATCTCTTTTCCTTTATAATTAAAAGTTAATGCATTCGAATTGTTTGATTTATCGATTAACTTTAAACAGTCTTTATTTTTTTTGTTTCTAAATTGTTTATATGTTTTGAATTCTTTTAAGAAAACATTAGAAACAATTCCACCTTTCGTTGAAACTTCAACTTTGATTTTATCAGATTCTAAAGAAAGAATTTCTTCTTTTAAAGATACAGTTACTTTGCTTCCTTTTACTTTAAGTGTTTTTGCAGTTGCTGCTTGTTTTTGGTTTTCCTGAATTTCTTTTTGTTGTTCGATACGAGCTTTTTCTTTTTTCGCACGATCAGCTTTTAATTCAGCCTCAGATGGTTTATTTACTAAGGTAAAGGTTACTAATATTGCACCTATTAACCCTAGGCCAATCAAGGTATTTTTATCCATAATTATTTTTTATTTTCTAATGATGCTTTAACAAATGCTACAAATAACGGATGTGGTTTAGCTACCGTACTTTTGTATTCAGGATGGTATTGAGCTCCTACAAACCAAGGATGTTCTGGAATTTCTACTACCTCAACTAAACCTGTATCAGGGTTTTTTCCGGTAGCGATCATTCCTGCTTTTTCATATTGTTCTAAATATGCGTTATTAAACTCATATCTATGTCTGTGTCTTTCGTTTATTTTTTCAGTATGGTAAGCGTTTGCAGTGAATGAGTTAGGCTTTAACTCACATTTGTATGCACCTAAACGCATCGTACCTCCCATGTTTGAAATGGTTTTTTGTTCTTCCATCATACTGATTACAGGGTGTTTAGAGTCTTCTGCAATTTCAGTTGTGTGGGCATCTTTTAAACCTAAAACATTTCTTGCGAACTCAATCACAGCGCATTGCATTCCTAAACAAATTCCTAAAAATGGTACTTTGTTTTCGCGGGCAAAACGTACTGCTTCAATTTTTCCTGAAATACCTCTAGAACCAAAACCTGGCGCAACTAAAATTCCATCTAAGCCTTCTAGTTCTTTATTGACGTTTTCTTTGGTTATTTTTTCGGAATGAATCCATTTAACATTAACGCGACATTCATTAGAAACACCAGCATGTATAAAAGCTTCGCTTATTGATTTATAAGAGTCTTTTAATTCTACATATTTACCAACTAACCCAATATTCACTTCGTGTTTTGGATTTTTCAAAGTGTGTAAAAATGACTTCCAATCTTCTAAATTAGGAGTAGCTTTGGAAGAAAGATTTAATTTTTCAAGTACGACTTTATCTAATTCTTCTTCTTGCATTAATAATGGTACATCATAAATTGAAGAAGCATCACGTGATTCAATTACTGCATTTACACTAACATTACAGAACTTAGCGATTTTCTTTCTTAAATTCAAATCCAATGGATGTTCTGTTCTACAACATAAAATATCCGGTTGAACTCCTAATTCAAGAAGTTGTTTAACAGAATGTTGTGTAGGTTTTGTTTTTAATTCACCAGCAGCAGATAAATAAGGGATTAATGTTAGGTGAACAACCAAACAATCACTGTCAAATTCCCACATCATTTGGCGAACTGCTTCAACATAAGGTAAAGATTCAATATCTCCAACAGTTCCACCAATTTCAGTGATTACGATATCATATTGACCGCTTTTTCCCAGAATCTGTATGCGTTCTTTAATTTCATCTGTGATATGAGGAATAACTTGAACAGTTTTTCCTAGAAATTCTCCTCGACGTTCCTTCTCAATAACTGATTGGTAAATTCTACCTGTAGTTACATTATTTGCTTGTGAAGTAGGTACGTTAAGGAAACGTTCGTAATGACCTAAATCTAAGTCAGTTTCTGCACCATCGTTTGTTACATAACATTCACCATGTTCATATGGATTCAATGTTCCTGGATCTATGTTAATATAAGGATCAAGTTTTTGAATAGTAACCGAATAACCACGTGCTTGTAATAGTTTTGCTAAGGATGCTGAGATGATACCTTTCCCAAGAGAAGAAGTTACTCCCCCGGTTACAAAGATATACTTGGTAGAATTTGACATAAATTTACTTTTGTAACTACGGGGTGCAAAGTTAAAAGATAATCAGCAAGCTCATCAGGTTTTTAGAAATTTATTTATGAACAAAACAAATTAATTAACTTCGCTCAAAATTTTGAACATGCGAAAATTATTTTCTAAGAAATGGATTAAGTATCCATTTTTTTCGTTTCTTTTTTTATTTGCAATTATTGGCTTTTTTATGAGTGGCACCTACATTGCTATGAAATTAAAATTGACAAATGATAGTGGTGCTATTGATCAAAATGATCGTTATTTTCAAGAGATAAGAGACAAATACAACCAATCTTTCAAAATCAAATCAAATAATCAAGAAAAAGAAAATTTTGATAATTTACATCGTATTTTGATTTTAAATAAATATGCTCCTCAAAATGCAAAATACATCATGGATGCTTACTTAAAAGGTAAAAATGAAGTGGAAACACGAAAGATGATTTTTGCTGTAGAAATGTATTTAAACAAAAATAGAGCTTACAAAAATGAGGTTAAAAACTACTTAAAGAATAGATATAAATTACCCAGAAAACAAGTGAAAGGAAGTATTTTTGATTGGATGAATATTTCTGAATGGCAAGATTTTAAAATTGCTTGTGCAAAAGATAAAAAACTGATTGATTCTGTTGCTGAATTGACTGGGGTAGAAGCAAGACTGATCGTTTCTTGTTTGGTGGGTGAACAGATTCGTCTTTTTAACTCGAAACGTGAGGCTTATAAAAAATGGATCGGTCCTTTGAAAATTTTAACGGTTGAGTCTCAGTTTTCGTTAGGTGTAACTGGTATTAAAGAACAAACTGCAATCGATATTGAGAAAAATTTACATGATTCTAAATCAATTTACTATTTAGGAGATGAATATGTTCATTTACTTGATTTCAAAACAGATAATCCAATAAATGAACGAGTGAAAAGGTTAGTTGATTATAAAAACCACTACTATTCCTATATGTATGCAGCAATATTCTTGAAGCAAGTGAAAGTACAATGGGAAAAAGCTGGTTTTCCGATTGATGATAGACCTGAAATTTTAGCTACTTTGTTTAATGTTGGCTATCCGCAATCCAAACCAAAACGTAACCCAAGAGTAGGTGGTTCAACGATTAAAATCTACGATAAACCGCATTCTTTTGGAGCAATTGCGTATGAATTTTATTACTCTGGTGAATTATATGATATATTTCCTTTTAAAGAAAAACGTTTTGATTGGAATAAATAATTATATCAAGTCTTTTTTTATTTTTTTATTCTTATTACTAGTCAATTCAAGCTGTAATAGTCAGCAGAATGAATCTGTAAACGAATGGGAGCGTGTTGCAAAAGGGGTCTTTTTTATGCAGGTAGATGCTCCAAAAAAATCCATTTTTGGCGATTCTAAACTGTCAATTATTCGTTTAAACAAAGATAGTGTTGAAGCATATCTCAAAATGGCGACTGCGACTGATAGTGTTAGTAAAACAGTTAAGGAATGGGCAGATACATTTGATTTCCAATTGACTATTAATGCTGGTATGTATGATTTAGCAAAACCTTTGATAAGTAAAGGGTTTATGAAATCAGATAATAAATTAAATAACTCACAAGTTAACACTTCTTATAATGGAATATGCTATATTCAAAATCAAGGAATTGATCTTATTGATTTGATGTGTGAACCTAATTTTCAATTTATGAATCAACAAGCCTGTTTTCAAGGAATGCGTTTGTTAGATTGTCAGGGAGCTGAAATGGGCTGGAAACGTAAAAAACAATCATGTAGCATGTTAGTAATGGGGGAAGATAATAAAAATCAGTTGTATATCATTTTTACACGATCTCCTTATTATCATCAAGATATGGTTCGATTTTTAAAACAAATGCCTTTTCAATTGGGATTGACCATGTATTTAGAGGGAGGTCCTGAAACTAGTGTTTATTTGAATACACCACACAAAAAGTTAGATTTGATTGGTAGTTATGTTTCAAATACCTATCCAACAGATAAAAATGACCATTTTTGGCCTTTACCCAATGTAATTGGCTTTAAATTTAAATCACTGTGATAAAACGAAATTATTCTCTAATCTTAGTTTTAGTCAGTTTTTTTCTGACTTATTGTTTGTTAGCATTAGTTAATCATTTTAGCTTTCGTACTTATGCTTTAGATTTAGGGATGTTTAATCAGGCGCTTTATTTTTTCTCTACAGGACAAAATGCGATTTATACTCTTGATTTAACTGGACAAACGTTTCCTTTTTTGGCTACTCATTTTTCTCCAATTCTAATTTTATTTTCCCCTTTTAGATACCTTTTTGGTTCTTACACCTTGTTAGTGATACAAGTATTATTTATTCTTTTTGGTGCTGTTGGTATTCACAAGATTGCCATCGATAAATATAAGTTTGAACGTCGGATTGCTTTGATTTTCGTAATTCATTTTTTATCCATTTGGGGAATTTATTCTGCTCTTTCCTTTGATTTTCATATGAATGTAATAGGTGCAATGTGTATTCCTTGGTTCATTTATTATTTCAAAGACAATCCTAAATACACATTCTTTTTTTTGTTTTTTATACTACTCACCATTGAAGTATTTGGAATTTTCTTGTTTTTTATCATTCTCACTTATATCATAAAGCTGAAGTTGTTTTCTTTGAAAGATAATTATTTACAATACTTACAGTTATTCATTTGTATTATTTATGTATTTCTGGTAATTCTAATTATAATGCCTGCTCTTCAAAATACGGGTACTAATTTACAATTGAAAAGGTATGAATTAATAGGTAATTCACCCTCGGAAATGATTTCATTTATTTTCACTAAACCGATTGAATTTTGGAACGTATTTATCGGAAATAAAATAGAACCAATCTATAATGGAATTAAGTTAGAAACGCTTTTAATGATTTTATTTTCAGGTGGATTGGCGTTTTTTGTAAGACCTATTTATTTAATCATTTTATTTCCAATATTGTCGATCAAATTTCTTTCAAATGAATATGGATTTTGGGGTATCAACAATCAATATTCAATTGAATTAGTACCTGTTATAAGTTTGGTTGTTATTGATTTGTCTTCAAAGTTTTATAAATATAGAAAGATTATTACCTTGTTTGTTTTGTCAACAACCATTTTAGGCACGATTCAAACGATGTATAGTCGAAAATCAAAATGGTACAATGAAAAAAATAACAATCTTTTCGCAATGGAACATTATCAATCTGAATTTCAATATTCCAAACTGAAAAAAGTATTTGAAACAATAGGTAAAGAGGAAAAAGTATCTGCTGTTACTAATTTTGTTCCTCATTTAGCTTTTAGAAAGGTAATTTATCACTTTCCGATTGTGAAAGATGCTACAACGATCGTTTTAACTAAAAAAGAAGGGTTTAACTATCCTTTAACACAAGAAGAATACAATAATGAAATTAAAAAGTTTAAATTAGATTCTTCATTTAGAATTGCTTATTCTGATAAAACTTTAATTATATTTAAAAAGAAATTTAAGAAATGAATCAAACAAACAATACAAACAAATTACTAGCATTACCGGTAATTGTAGCTTCATTGGGGTATTTTGTAGATATTTACGACTTACTGCTTTTTGGGGTAGAACGTACGGAAAGTTTGAAAGAGATTTTACGTATTCAATATCCTGCACTGACCGAGGTAGCAAGAGAAGCGTTAAACTCAAAATTTGGAAAACAACTATTAAACTGGCAAATGGCTGGAATGTTAGTTGGGGGTATCTTTTGGGGTATTCTCGGTGATAAAAAAGGAAGATTATCTGTGTTATTTGGTTCTATTTTAACCTATTCAATCGCTAATATTCTTAACGGAATGATCAATAGTGTTGAATTATACAAATTATTGCGTTTTGTTTCTGGTTTTGGATTAGCGGGTGAATTAGGTGCTGGAATTACCCTAGTGAGTGAAAGTATGTCGAAAGAGAAAAGAGGTTATGGCGCTACGATTGTGGCAACAGTAGGTGTTTTTGGTGCTGTAGTAGCCGGATTCATGGGGGATGTTATTACCAATTGGCGATATTCATTCTATTTAGGTGGTGGTATGGGATTGGCTTTATTGTTGTTGCGGATTGGGGTTTTTGAATCAGGAATGTTTGACAAAGTGAAAGAAGATGATAGTATCAAAAAAGGGGATATGTTGATGTTATTCAGGTCGAAACAAAACCTTAAAAAATACTTTTGTATCATTTTTACCACCGTACCTGTTTGGTATGTAATGGGAACATTGGTCTTATTTTCTCCTGAATATGCTTCAGCTTTCGGATTACCAAAAGACAGTATTTCTGCAGGAAAATCAATCATGTTTGCCTATGCTGGAATTACCTTAGGAGATGTAGTTTCTGGATTGTTGAGTCAATGGTTGAAATCCCGAAAAAAGTCCTTGGCTTTATTTTTAAGTATGACTGTTGTAGGTGTCATTTTATACTTTACCGTAGCCAAACAATCTGTTTTTGCTTTTTATTCAGTTGTAGGATTTATCGGATTCGCTACCGGATATTGGGCAGTATTTATCAGTGCTGCTTCTGAATTATTTGGAACGAATATACGCGCCACTGTAGCAACAACTGCACCGAATTTTGTGAGAGCTTCCACCATATTGATTTCTTTTATGTTAGATGGGTTGATTTATGTATTTGCAGATGATAAAATTCTTGCAACACAAGTAGCAGGAGCCTTTATTATCATAATCGGGTTTATTGCACTTTATTTCTTAGATGAAACGTATGGTAAAGAGCTGAATTACACTGAAGAATAAGTTTCACTTTTAACTTAATGAAAATCCTTATCTTTGCGACGTGAAGTGATTGGAGAAAGTGAAAAATTAAAATAGCAAGTTTTAAAAACAATTTATATACCTATGAAACTATTACAAGACAAGGTAGTTTTAATTACCGGAGCATCAAGAGGAATTGGAAAAGCAATCGCTGAAGAATGTGTGAATCAAGGAGCAAAAGTTGCTTTCACTTATATTTCTTCAGAAGAAAAAGCAAAAGCTTTAGAGGCAGAATTAACTGCGAATGGTGGTGTTGCTAAAGGATTCAAATCAGATGCTGGTGATTTCGAACAAGCACAAAAATTAGTAGACGATGTTGTTGCTGAATTTGGAACAGTAGATGTCTTGGTTAATAACGCTGGTATCACAAGAGATACGCTTTTAATGCGTATGACTGAGCAACAATGGGATGAAGTAATCAATACAAATTTAAAATCTGCATTCAACTTAACAAAAGCGGTTCAAAAACCAATGTTAAAAGCTAGATATGGTTCTATTATCAATATGTCTTCTGTAGTAGGAGTGAGTGGTAATGCTGGTCAAGCAAATTATGCTGCTTCAAAAGCAGGATTGATTGGTTTTACAAAGTCTGTAGCACAAGAATTAGGTTCAAGAAACATTCGTTGCAACGCAATTGCTCCTGGATTTATCGAAACTGAAATGACAGGTGCATTAGACGAAAAAGTGGTTCAAGAATGGAGAAATTCAATTCCTTTAAAAAGAGGTGGATCTCCGTTAGATGTTGCGAACGCAACTGTATTTTTAGCTTCTGATATGTCTGCATACGTAACAGGACAAACATTACACGTGTGTGGCGGTATGTTGATGTAATCAATAAATAAATGATTTTGAGAGCCTCGACTGAAAAGTTGAGGCTTTTTTATAAACCATACCATTATAGTTTTTTGGATTTAATACGTAAATAGATTACGTTCCTCTAGTTTTACCTTTATAAAAAATAAAGGTCATGGAATCAACTAATACTTCTTCATTTTGGAATAAAGCATACCAATCTGCTTTACAAATGGCTAAATCAAAACTAGACGTACAGGATCAATTTTGGGTAGAAGATATTGCCCAGAATGCGGTAGTTAAAGCATTTTTACAGTTTGAAAAATTCGATAGTTCGAAAGGGAGTTTTACTAATTGGTTATTAACGATTACCAAAAATCTTTGTTTTGATTTTAGTAAGCGAAAGGAAAAATCTTTTCTCAAAAAAGAGGATACGTCGTTATTTTCAGAAATAGCAGATTACGATCTTCAAGATAAGGTGTTGTTAGAAGAAAAATATGAAAACCTTGAAAAATGTATTTCAGAATTGAAAGAAAATGATCGTAAAATCATTGTTATGAAATATTATAATAAAGCTTCAAGTAGAGATATTGCAAATGAAACTCAAATTCCAGAGGCAAACATACCAGTGTATATGAAAAGAGTGAAATTAAAATTATTCGATAAAATGACAAAAATTTCAGCTTAATCTATACTAAAATTAAAAGTGTAACGTTATAAATATAAATCAATAGATACTTTATGGAAGACAATTACTCTTTAACGTTTGAATATGAGACAAATGAACCTAGTTTAGCTTGTATGGAAACAATATTAGCTTTTAGTAAATCTGTTCAGTCTTTTCAATACAATGACATTCGTTTCAAATTAAATCTAAACTAACCATCATCAGTGATTACGAGCGGGTAAACACCCACTCGTTTTCATTTGATAACAAATCATTATAAGTATATCCGTCAGCATTGAATAATTTAATTTGCTCTATGTCTGAAATTTTATTCTGAATACAAAAACGAGCCATAGCACCGCGAGCATGCTTTGCATACATCATAATTACTTTATATTCGCCATGCTTAAAATCTTTGAAAACTGGAATTATAGTTTTAATTCCAAGTTTTTTAAAATCAATAGCTTTGAAATATTCATTTGAAGCTACATTGATGATAAAATTCGGTTTTTCAGCTTTCAGTTGTTTGGTGATTTTTTCGGTCCAAAATGCATATAGATTTTTATTTTTGGAATCTATTTCCCATTTGGTTCCCATTTCAAGTCGATATGGAAACATCAAATCGAGAGGTTTTAATATACCGTAAAGTCCAGATAAGATACGCAAATGTTCTTGTGCATACTCTAGTTCTTCTTTTGTAAGAGAAGATGGATTTAAACCTTTATATGCTTCTCCGTTAAAAACTTCAATACACGGTTTTATTAATTCTTTTTCTTCTAATGGTTGTTCCCACTGTTGAAAACGCTCATAATTTAAACTAGCTATTTCACTAGAAACATGAAATAATTTCTCTAATTTCTTTGATGAAAATTTTCTTAGTTTTTTAACTAATTTCTCACTTTCCTTTATAAAAACAGGTTGAGAAATAAAAGGTTTATTTGGAATTGATTGATTGTAATCTAAAGATTTAGCAGGAGATAATAAAATCATAACTAAAATTTTGAATGATAAAATCGTATTTCTGTAGCTCCTTTGCCATAGTCTAGATAAGAAGCGTCGTAAAATTCTATGTGCTCTTGACGGGCTAGAAACATTCGTATTTCATTTTTTAATACACCTTCACCCACGCCATGGATAACTATTAATTTATTAATCCTTTGTGATTTAGCTTTAGAGTAAGTACTCCTGAAATGAGTGAGCTGTTTTAGTAAAATTTCAGTATTACTTAGTCCATTATGAGAATCTAGTAAGTGTTCTATGTGTAAGTCAATTTCCCATTTACTTTCTTTTGTTTTTGTAACCAATGAACTAGTAAACAGACTATTCTTTTTAGGTTTTGATGTCTTTATTATCTCAATATCTGAAGGTGGGTTAATATATTCAGTACCAAAAATTTTTATCAACTCATTTTCAGGTCTAATTTCTTCAAATCCAAGATCATTTAAGATTCGGACTTGAAAATTATTTATATAATCTAGGATTTCTGCTTTACCTTTTTCGTGAAGGAATCCAACGATTTCCCCAGGCGAAAATTTAAACATACCTTATTTTTTAGGTTCTAATACAACTTTAAACATAACGCGTCTATTTTTCGCATTTTTCAAATGTTCGTCGTCTTCAGGCAAAATTTCTTCATTTGGTTCAACAACATCTGTTGGTGTTGCTATAAAACGTTCTTTTGTAATTCCTTCACTAATCATATACTCCATTACAGAACGAATTCTTTTGTGCGCTAAATCAGCAAATGCAGGTCTTTTAAGCGATAAAACTTGCTCAACAGAATCAATGTGTCCAAATAATTCAAGTTTGTATTCAGGATTATTTTTCATCAAATCAATCACAACATTGATGGTAGCTTTGTTTGCCTCTTGTAATTGTGCTTGACCGAAAGGAAAAAAAGTAGTATGAGCTTCAATTCTTTGGATTGCATCCATACGTTCTTCTAGCATAATTATTTTGTGGTAAAAAGCATCGGAAACTTGATCTTGATTTCCACCACAATCACAATTCTTTTTAGGGTCTGTTTGTAAAATATTTATATCATCTATGTAGTAGTAAGCTGCAATAACTGGTATACCTTTGAAAGTTGTTTTCCCTGTCTTTTCGTTTTTAGTACCTTCATTGTTTGTAAAATTTCCTATAGTAACAAACTTTTCACCACCTTCTGCAACGTAAGTACCGCATATTTTTTCCCATCCATAGCTAGCACTGATTACTTTTTTCTGTGGATGTAGAATGTGAGAAGGACCAATTAAAGCTCCTTTTTCTTGTTGTAAAGCTTTGCTAGTGAATTGAAAGGCTAATTGATTGGAAGCATATTTAGATAATTCAGCAAGCGAAACATACATTGAAACACAATATTTCATTCCTTTTTGCATAGGATATTTCATTTCCTTTGAAAGGTATGTTCTCTGCATTTTATCCCCATATGAAAATGCGACAATACCTGCATATTTGTCTCCATTTTTTGGTTCTTCTTTACCGAATTTGTTTGCTCCCGTAGCGATTTCTGGAATTTTATTTTCATTAATAAAAACATCGGCTTTTGCAGATGTTGGTGAAAACCAACCTTCAGCAATATCAATACCGCCTAAACCTTTTAATTTACCTTTGGTTGATTCGAAACTTCCGTTTTCAATAAAATTATTGTCTTGACCAAAAGAATAGACTGAAATAAAAAAACTTAATATTAGCTGTAAATTTTTCATGATTAGATAGTTGGTTTTGATTTAAAATATTGTAAAACAATTGAATTTTTTAAAATTTAGCTTCTTTTATTTGATAATCTTTAACAGTTTGAATAAATGTTTTTACTTTTTCTGGATCTACATCAGGATAAACCCCATGACCTAAATTTACAATATGTCGTTGACTTCTGAAACTATCTAATAAATTAGTTGTTAATCTATGAACATCATCGTGAGAGCTGTAAAGTGCGCAAGGGTCTAAATTCCCTTGGATAGTTCTGGATTCACCAATTGATTCTCTGAAAGTAGAAATATCCATATTCCAATCCAAACCAACAGTATTACAATTAGTTGATGCGATTGACTCTAAAGATGTTAATGCACCTTTTGAGAAAATTGTTAATGGAACTTCTTGATCAATTGCATTGGCTATTTTACGTATGTAAGGCATGCTAAATTCTTCATACTGTTGGGTGCCAAGTATACCTGCCCATGAGTCAAAAAGTTGAAGCATATGTGCTCCAGCTTTTATTTGTGCTTTAAGATAGTTTATCGTTACAGTAGTGATTTTATCCAATAAGGCATGAGATAAGGAAGGATTAGTATACAACATCTTTCTAGATTCTGAGAATGTTTTAGAACCTTTTCCTTCAACCATATAGCAAAAAATAGTCCAAGGAGCACCTGCAAAACCAATTAGAGGAACCCTGTTGTTTAACTCTTTGTTTGTTAGTTTTATTGCCTCTAATACATAACCTAATCTATCTTCAACATCAAATTGGTCTTCAATTAATTTTAAATCTGACTCAGACTTGATTGTTTTTTCAAACCATGGACCTTTTTGTTCAAGCATTTGATATTCCAATCCCATTGCTTCAGGAACAACTAAAATATCTGAAAAAATAATAGCTGCATCAACTCCTAGTAAATCAACAGGTTGAATAGTGACTTCAGCTGCATACTTGGGTGTTTCAACTAATTCTTTAAAGCCAGAAAGTGAAGCACGTACAGCTCTGTATTCTGGAAGGATTCTACCAGCCTGACGCATTAACCATACAGGGTATCTTTCAATTTTTTCTCCACGTGCAGCACGTAAAATCAAATCATTTTGAAGTTGTTGACTCATATTACTTTAAAGTAAATATTAATTACATTGAAACTGAGCGCAAATATAATAAATTGAAAGTATTACCAACGAATCTCCTCTTGGTTATTTGAGCTAAGGTAAAGGTTTGTTTCTCTAAATTGATTACTCTCCCTAAACGACCTAAAATCTTTTCCAGATTTTGTATAACCTAAAGGTGAAGGGTGAGAAGTTTTGATTACTAGATTTTTAGTTTGATCAATCAGGGGACTTATTGAATGAGCATTTTTACCCCAAAGTAGATAAACTATGTTTTGTTTATGAATTTGAAGGTATTTAATTAAATTTTCGGTAAAAATTTCCCAACCTATTCCCTTATGACTAAGTGGTTGACCTTGTCTAAGAGTTAATATCGTATTAAGCAGGAATACTCCTTGGTTAAACCATTTTTCTAAATTTCCATGTTTCATATCAAAATTAGGAAATTCTCTTTTTAGCTCTTTGTAAATGTTTGAAAGACTTTTGGGTAAAGGTGTAACCGTTTCGTTTACTGAAAAACATAAACCATTTGCATGTCCAAAAGTAGGGTAGGGATCTTGTCCTAAAATAACAATTTTAATATTTTTTGGGGAAAGTTTCAAAACTTTCAGAATGAATTCTTTTTCCGGTAAAATTATATAATTGTTAAATTCTTCTTTTAGCTTAATTTCTAGATTTTTGAAATACTCTTTTGATCTTTCTTCAATAATAAATGGTATCCAATCAGCATGTACATCATCAAAATTCATGTTCATTAATTTAAATGTTTCAAAATTAAATTAAAAACTAATTTTACGTTCAATAAATGATTTTTCAAACTTAATTAAGTCCAGTTTTAATTTTGAAATATTTGTTAATTGTCTAGTAGTTTATTAAAATTAAACTTTTCACAACAAACTTTTATATTAAATTCGCACAACAAAAAAATTAAGATCATGAATAACCAAGAAATAGAAAAAGTAGCTTGTCTAATTATAGGTTCAGGTCCTGCTGGTTATACTGCTGCAATTTATGCTGCTAGAGCAGATATGAAACCTGTAATGTACCAAGGAATGCAACCAGGTGGTCAATTAACTACAACGAATGAGGTAGAAAACTTCCCTGGATACCCAGATGGCATTACTGGTCCTGCAATGATGTTAGAATTGGAGGCGCAAGCGAAGCGTTTTGATGCTGATATTCGTTTTGGTTTTATTACAAAAGTTGATTTTTCGGGTGAAATTCACAAGTGCTGGACTGAATCAGGACATGAGATTCATGCTGAAACAGTTATCATCGCTACAGGAGCGTCTGCTAAATATTTAGGTTTACCTTCTGAACAAAAATACTTGGAAATGGGGGGTGGAGTATCAGCATGTGCTGTTTGTGATGGATTCTTTTACAGAGGTCAAGAAACGGTAATTGTTGGTGCTGGAGATTCTGCATGTGAAGAAGCGCATTACCTTTCTAAGTTGTGTACTAAGGTAACAATGTTAGTTAGAAAAGATGAATTTAGAGCTTCTAAAATCATGGCTGATAGAGTGAAAAACACTCCAAATATTGAGATCTTATTTAATACCGAAACGGAAGAGGTTTTAGGTGATAATAATGGAGTTACTGGAGCAAGAGTTAAAAATATAGTTACAGGTGAAGTAAAAGACATTCCATGTACAGGTTTTTTTGTTGCTATAGGTCACAAGCCGAATACTGATATCTTTGCTGATTTTATTGAATTAGATGAAGTTGGTTACATCAAATATGCACAGCCTGGTACTTCTAAAACGAACGTACCTGGTGTTTTTGTTGCTGGAGATGCTGCTGATAAAAATTATCGTCAAGCCATTACGGCAGCTGGAACTGGTTGTATGGCGGCTTTAGATGCTGAGAGATATTTAGCTGCTAAACATTAAAGAATTTCTTAATAAATTGAGTAAGGCTGTTTCTATTGAAGCAGCCTTTTTTTATCTTTAATTTGTGAAAATCTTATTTTTAATAATTCTTTTATCAATTCTCTCTGATTTTAAATCGATTGGACAGACTAAATATGGGGTTGAATTTGGTTCTAGATTTGGAGTATTGATACCACACAGACCAACTATGAAACATCTTCCTCAAGAAAACATATTTGGTTTTGATTTTTCTGTTTTCAAAATAGTAAGCGGTCTTAAAAATTGGCATTTAACTTATAAAAATCCTAAAATTGGGTTGACTGTTTATCATTCTAATCTAGGAAATCAATTGGTGTTGGGTAAGTGCTCAGGGCTAGCTTCATGGTTAGAATTCCCATTCATAAAAACTCAAAATCATACATTAAGTTTAAATTTAAGATTAGGGTTAGCACATGTATCAAAGCCATTTGATTTAAATACCAACCCTACCAATATCGCGTTATCTTCACGTTTTAATTGTTTAGCAATAGGAGGACTTCAGTATTTATTTTCTTGGAATAAATTTTCATATGGATTAAGGTTAGAGTTAACGCATTTAAGTAATGCTGCTTTAGAAGCACCAAATTTAGGTTTGAATATGATTCAGACTTCTTTTTCAGTTGGATATCATTTTTCAAAAAATAAATTGAATTTAGAATTATATCAGTCTTCAAAAGAAAAAAAGGACACCTCAAAAACAAAGCGAGATCATCTATATTTTCTTGGTTTTATTGGACAAAAGCAACTTTTTAATTATTTAAATGAAAATTTTAAAGTGTTGGGTGGGACAGTAGCTTATCAACATGTTTTTACATTGCCCGTTGGTTTAGAAGTAGGTTTTGATATTATGAATAATCAGTCTGATATTAAATTACTAGCTGATAAAGAAATTTATGTGAATCGCAATTTAAAAACAGGTGCATATTTGGGGTATGTTCTTACATTAAACCAGCTGCATTTTTTGGTCGCTATGGGACATTATTTATATGATCCATATAGTTTAAATGATAGATTGTATCATAGAGTTGGTTTAAGATACACTTTTTTGAATCGTTTTGTAATTAATACAACGTTAAAGTCTCATTGGGGTAATGCAGATTATATTGAAATAGGGTTAGGAATGAGATTTGGTTAAAAAAATGTTAAACAAATAGGGTTGTTAACAATCCTTAACATGTACTACAAAATATTTTTTCTGAGAGAACATTAATATTGTATAAGATTTAAAACAAACATTATGAATACAAAATGGAAAACTTTAGGGATAGGGATATTAGGCGGTATGATTCCAATGGGTATGTACTTGTTCTTCGCTCAATCTTACAATAGTAAATTATCGGATGAAGTTATCGATGGGAATAAAAACTTTTATGCTCGTTCAGCATCTATGTATAGCGCACCTAGTATGCCTGATAATTTTGTGGATGCTTCGGAAAATACTATAAATTCTGTTGTACACGTAACTACCAAAGTGGTTAAAACTACCATGCAGACTGATCCTTTTTTTGAATTTTTTTATGGACCTGGATCAGGCAATAGAGAGTTTAAACAATACGGTTCTGGTTCCGGTTCTGGAGTGATTGTTTCTTCTGAAGGTTATATTGTTACTAATAATCACGTGATTGATAATGCAAGTGAAATTGAAGTAATATTGAATGATAATTCTAAATATACTGCAACAGTAGTGGGCGCAGACCCATCGACTGATATTGCAATACTAAAAATCAACGCTTCTGGTTTAAAAGCTATACCAATAGGGAATAGTGATGATATAAAAATTGGAGAATGGGTACTGGCTGTAGGTAATCCATTTAATTTAACATCTACAGTTACAGCAGGTATCGTGAGTGCTAAAGCAAGAAATATTAATCTATTAGCTGACCGATCACGTCAAAACGTGGTTCCGATAGAATCATTTATTCAAACTGATGCTGCTGTGAATCCAGGCAATAGTGGTGGAGCATTGGTTAATACAAGAGGCGAATTAGTGGGTATCAATACCGCTATCGCTTCACAAACAGGAAGTTATTCAGGTTATTCATTTGCAGTTCCAGTAAATTTAGTTAATAAAGTAATGCGTGATTTAATTGATTATGGAGTTGTTCAAAGAGGTTTTTTAGGTGTTCAAATTCAGGATATAAATCAAGAAATTAAAGAAAAACATGAACTTCCTTCTTTGAAAGGAGTTTTTGTTCAAAAAGTAAATGAAGATGGAAGTGCTGATAAAGCGGGGATAAAAGAAAATTCTGTTATTTTAAAAGTGGGATCTAAAGAAGTTAATTCTGTTGCAGCTTTGCAAGAGGAAATAGGAAAAAGACGTCCTGGAGATAAAGTAAACTTGACAATTCGAACCAAGAAAGGGACAGAGGAAATTGTAGAGGTTATATTAAGAAACTCTGAGGGTGAAACTAAATTGGTGAGCAAAAATGAAGTAACTAAAAATAGTGCACTTGGTGCTACGTTTATAAATTTAACAGATAAAGAAAAGAAAGAGTTGAATGTTTCTTATGGTGTGAAAATTAAAACGTTAAGTACTGGTAAGTTAAAAGGGTTAGGTTTAGAGGAAGGGATGATTATTACTAAAATAAATAATGAGCCAGTTGAAAATGTTGAACAATTAACTTCAAAATTAAGTACCGGAAACAAAGGAGTGCTACTCGAAGTGATGACTAAAAGTGGTAAAAAAGATTACATTGGTTTTGGATTATAGTTCATAAATCAAATATTAATAAAACTTATAATTCTACGAGGGAATGCAACTATTTTCAGCTTCCCTCGTTTTTATTTACAATAGGAACAATTAACAATTCAATATTCACTTATTCACTTTTAGTTAATTTGGGTAAAATAAATTTGGAATTCCGCGAAAATTGATTGTACATTTGCAACCTATTATTTTTGGTCAATCCTGAATAAAGCGTTTTATTTGAAATGAGACAACTTAAAATTACAAAGTCGATTACTAATCGCGAGAGCCAATCTTTAGATAAATATCTACAAGACATTGGTAGAGAGGAACTAATTACTGCTGAAGAAGAAGTAGAATTAGCCCGAAAAATTAAACAAGGTGATCAAAGAGCCTTGGAAAAATTAACAAGAGCAAACTTACGTTTCGTTGTTTCTGTTGCAAAACAATACCAAAATCAAGGATTAACTTTACCAGATTTAATAAATGAAGGTAATTTAGGTTTGATCAAGGCTGCGCAAAAGTTTGATGAAACCAGAGGTTTTAAGTTTATCTCATATGCTGTGTGGTGGATTAGACAATCTATTTTACAAGCATTGGCTGAACAGGCTCGTATCGTTCGTTTACCTTTAAATCAAGTTGGTTCACTAAACAAGATCAATAAAGCGTATTCAAAATTAGAGCAAGAGTTTGAAAGACAACCATCTGCAGAGGAGTTGGCAGAGGCCCTAGAAGTTCCAGAAGACAAAATCAAAGAAAGTTTAAATGTATCTGGAAGACACGTTTCTATGGATGCTCCGCTTTCAACTTCAGAAGATGGAGGTACTCTAATGGATGTAATGGCTAATTCTGATGCACCAAAGGCGGATCATGCATTAATGGCTGAATCTTTACAAAAAGAAATTGAACGTTCATTAAGTACTTTAACCGATAAAGAACGCGAGATCATAAGATTGTTTTTCGGTATCGGGATGAATCATGGTTTAACTCTTGAAGAAATAGGTGCTAAATTCAATCTTACAAGAGAGAGGGTGAGACAAATTAAAGAAAAAGCAATTCGTAGATTAAGACATACATCTCGAAATAAATTGTTAAAATCTTATTTAGGATAAAATCGACGGCTGAAGTACTAAAATACTCAGCCGTTTTTAATTATAATTTTTTTTAAATCAAAAATCAAACAAATGGAGTCTGCTGTTAGTTATGAGAAAGTTTTGAATGACCATGTTCAAAAGGAGCGTGCTGCGGTTGTGTTAGCAAGCAAAACAGGTGAGTTGTTGTACGACAAAGGAATTGAGTTAGTACTTTTTAGAAATCATTTATTAGACAGAACGGTTTCTGAATTACTAAACTTACATGACTATGCTAAAAATGTTGTAGGTAAAGAAATTGATGTGTTTACTTCTTCTGAATTAGCTACAGAAATTTACAATATGAACTTAGCTCCTGCTAAATTAGACATCGGTAAACTTTCAGCTGAGTGGATTTCGCAAAAAGATAAATATGCATCTAAAAGAGAATTTTTAGATAGCAAATTAGCTGGTTTTAATGTTGTTTCTAACGATCCAATTGAGCCTAGAGATGTAGTTTTATATGGTTTCGGACGTATCGGTAGATTGGCAGCAAGAGAATTAATCACTCAAGCTGGAAAAGGACAACAATTACGTTTACGTGCTATTGTTACTCGTGGTGCTACAGATAAAGATATTATCAAAAGAGCAGCATTAATGAAAAATGATTCAGTTCATGGTGCTTTCAAAGGTACAGTTGAAGTGGATTTAGAAAAAAGAGCTCTGATTATTAATGGACAAATTGTTCAGATGATTGATGCTCCAACACCTGAAGAAGTTGATTATACTTCATACGGGATCAATAATGCTTTACTAATTGATAATACTGGTGCTTTTACAAACAGAGAAGCATTATCAAGACATTTAAAAGCTAAAGGAGTAGATAAAGTATTATTAACAGCTCCAGGAAAAGAGATTCCAAATGTTGTTTATGGTATAAACCAAGTAGAATTAGACTTAGAAAATGAAAATATCTTCTCGGCTGCTTCTTGTACTACAAATGCAATTTCTCCAATTCTGAAAGTGATCAATGATCATTTAGGAGTTGTTAAAGGACATATTGAAACGGTTCATGCATATACAAATGATCAAAACTTGTTAGACAATATGCATAAGAGCTCTCGTCGTGGTCGTTCTGCTGCTATTAACATGGTAATTACATCAACTGGTGCAGGAAATGCTGTAACTAAAGTAATTCCAAGCTTAAAAGATAAATTGACTGCTAACGCAGTGCGTGTACCAACTCCAAATGGTTCATTGGCAATCTTAAATTTAAATGTAGCAAAGAAAACGAATGTAGAAGAAATCAACGCTATGTTAAAAGACGCTGCTTTAAATGGGGATTTGGTAAATCAGATTTTTTACTCTTTCGATCCTGAATTAGTTTCAAGTGATATTATCGGAAATACTTGTTGTTCAGTATATGATTCAAACGCAACAATTGTTTCTCCTGATCAAGAAAACATTGTATTGTATGTATGGTATGATAATGAATTTGGTTATACAAAACAAGTAATTCGTTTAGCTAAGTACATTACTAAAGTACAACGTAAGATTTATTATTAATCGATTGATTAATCATTATCAAAAAAGGGTGTCCGTTATTCGAGACACCCTTTTTTTATTAGTTAATTATTACTTTTTTGTTATGCTAACTTTTATTTTTGATTATACATATTCAAAAAAAACAACTAAAATTGATTTAGATTTATAATCATGTTTATTTAATAATAAAAAAGCCCCGTTGTTTCCAACGAGGCTTAAAATCTAAAAGTAAATAATACTATTTACCATCCATTTTATCTTTCAATGCTGATAAAGCATCTAAATCACCTAAAGTAGATTTTTCAGTACTTTGGTTGATTGCTTTTACAGCTTGTGCTGTTGTGTTTCCACCTTTTTTAGCCGTAGATGCAGTTGGTTTATCATCACCTTCTTCAAATGTACGTGTGTGAGAAACAACGATTTTCTTTGATTCTTTGTTGAATTCAATTACTTTAAAGTCTAGTGTTTCTTCAACTTTAGCATTAGATCCGTCTGCTTTCTTTAAATGTTTAGCAGGGCAAATTCCTTCAACACCATAAGGTAAAGAAACGATACCAGATTTATCTTTAGTTTCGATTATTGTACCTTGGTGAACCGAACCTTCTCCAAAGATTGTTTCAAAAACATCCCAAGGATTTTCTTCTAATTGTTTATGTCCTAAAGAAATTCTTCTGTTTTCACGATCGATTTCTAAAACAACAACTTGCATTTCGTCACCAACTTTACAGAATTCTGAAGGGTGTTTGATTTTCTTTTGCCAAGATAAATCAGAGATATGAATCAATCCGTCAACACCTTCTTCTAATTCAACAAATACACCAAAGTTTGTGAAGTTACGAACTTTAGCATTGTGTTTTGAACCAACAGAATATCTTCCTTCGATGTCCATCCATGGATCTGGCATTAATTGCTTAATACCTAGAGACATTTTTCTTTCTTCTCTATCTAAAGTTAAAACAACTGCTTCAACAGTATCACCTACATTCATGAAATCTTGTGCAGTACGTAAATGTTGAGACCAGCTCATTTCTGAAACGTGAATCAAACCTTCAACACCAGGTGCGATTTCTACGAATGCTCCATAATCAGCTAAAACTACAACTTTTCCAGATACTTTATCACCTACACTTACGTTAGCATCTAAAGCATCCCAAGGATGTGCTTGTAATTGTTTTAAACCAAGAGCGATACGTTTTTTGTCATCGTCAAAATCAAGAATTACAACATTTAATTTTTGATCTAATTCAACAATTTCTTCAGGGTGATTAACACGTCCCCAAGATAGATCAGTGATGTGAATTAAACCATCAACTCCTCCTAAGTCAATGAAAACTCCATAAGAAGTGATGTTTTTAACAGTTCCTTCCAATACTTGACCTTTCTCAAGACCAGAAATAATTTGTTTTTTCTGTTCTTCTAACTCAGCTTCAATAAGAGCTTTGTGAGAAACAACAACATTACGGAATTCTTGGTTGATTTTAACAACTTTAAACTCCATGTTTTTACCAACGTAAACATCGTAATCACGAATTGGTTTAACGTCAATTTGAGATCCAGGTAAGAATGCCTCAATTCCGAAAACGTCAACGATAAGACCTCCTTTAGTACGACATTTAACATAACCTGTAATCACTTCTCCAGAACGTAAAACATCATTCACACGAATCCACGCTTTGTGCATACGAGCTGTTTTGTGAGAAATAATTAATTGTCCTGCTTTGTCTTCTTGACACTCAACATAAACGTCTACAGTGTCTCCAACTTTTAAATCAGGATTGTAACGGAATTCACTAATTGGAACAACTCCTTCAGATTTGTAACCAACGTTAATTACCGCTTCACGCTTTGTTAAAACTACAACTGTACCCTCAATTACTTCTTTTTCATTGATTGAACTTAATGTAGCCTCGTACTTGTCAGCATATTCTGAACGTTGTACTTGAGTGTAACCGTCGTGCGCTAATGCATCCCAGTCGAAATCAGCAACTCCTTGCCCTGTTAAATTGTTATTTGCCATTTGGCTTTTATAAATTGTATTTCGTTAAAACCCCAATTAACGAAAGGATGAATACTACTGCTTTGGGGTTGGCAGTTATTGTTACAAATTTAGTAATCTTTATTGAAATAATTTAGTGTTTTAGTGTATAATAACAAACAATTTATCTTTAAAAAATAATTACAGTGTTTTTAAATCACTAATAGTTTTAGATGGATTGGGAGAATTAAAAACAAAGCTACCAGCAACAAGAGCATCGGCTCCAGCTAAGACTAATTCTTTACCTGTTTCTAAATTAACTCCACCATCTACCTCAATAATTAATTTTGGATTTTTAATATTTGCAATTTTACGCAATTCAGCAACTTTGTTTAAAGCATTGGGAATGAATTTTTGTCCACCAAAACCAGGATTTACAGACATGATTAGTACTAAATCTAATTCTGAAATAATATCATTTAAAAATGATATTGGGGTATGCGGATTTAATGCTACACCTGCTTTCATTCCTGTTTGTTTTATAGCTTGAATGGTTCTGTGAAGGTGCGTACAAGCTTCATAATGAACAGTTAAGATATCGACACCTAAATCTTTAAATGTGTTTATGTAAGAATCAGGATTTTGAATCATAATATGTACATCTAGTGGTTTTTTTGCATGTTTTTTAACAGCTTCGATGATCGGGAAACCAAAAGAAATATTAGGAACAAAAACTCCATCCATTACATCTAAATGAAACCAATCTGCTTGACTTTCATTAATCATTTCTACATCGCGTTGCATGTTTGCGAAATCACACGATAATAGGGAAGGGGATATAATTATTGACATTTAATTTTTTTTATACAAAAATAATTCAAATTCTTACTTTCGGTTAGTTTTTATTTGTTTATTAGTCAAAAAGTAAAGGATTATTTAATTAAACTTTGATTATATTTACCTTTTTTAAATTAATTAAATAGTTGTGACTATAACCTTCATTATTATAATATTAACATGTTTGATTTCTTTCAAAGTTTTCAAAGATGAGATAATGTTCTACAAATACGCTTTTATTCCTTATCAAGTCAAACATCAAAATGAACATTACAGACTTATAACCTATGCATTTTTACATGCAGATTTACCACATTTATTATTCAACATGTTTTCATTTTACATGTTTGGGAGTTTAATAGAAAAACAACTAATATTTAGTTATGGTAATCTGGTAGGTAAATTTCATTTTTTAATTATATATTTTGTAGGAGCACTTATAGCAACAATCTGGCCATACATAAGAAATTCAAACAATATTAATTATATTTCAGTTGGAGCTTCAGGTGCAGTTTCTTCAGTTTTATTTGCTTCAATGCTTTGGAATCCGACTATGGAGGTAGGTCTCATTTTTTTACCCTTTTATGTACCTTCTTATGTGTTTGCTCCTATTTATTTAGCGTTTGAGTATTGGTCTTTAAAGAGAGGTAAATCTAATATTGCACATGATGCACACATTGGAGGTGCAGTCTTTGGTATCACCTACATTGCGTTGATTAATTTCGATAAATTAAAATTATTTTTCCATTTAATTTTCTAGAATGAAAGAATTATATGTAAATAATAATGGTGCTATTTTGCCTAATAAGGGGGCTACCATTGCGGCTGGTAATCGGTCTTATCTTTATGGAGATGGACTTTTTGAAAGCGTTAGAATAATGAATGGTAAACCAATAAATCTTGAAAATCATTACAATCGATTAGTGCAAGGCGCTAAGGCAATTAAAATGAGATTTCCAGCTTTTTTTACTGTTCAATTTTTTGAAGATAAAATTGTTGAACTGCTAAATGTATCTGAAATTAAGGAAGGGGGTAAGTGTAGGATTTCACTCGATAGAGCTTTAGGAGGAACATATATACCTGAAACTAATGAGATCTCTTATTTTATTGAAGTTTATCCATATGAGGCTAATTATTTTGAATTAAACTCTAAAGGGTTTGAAATAGATATTTATCAAGAGCAAAAGAAACAGAATAACTTTTTAGCAAATTTTAAAACTAAAAATGGTTTGTTATATGTGATGACTGCTATTGCTGCAAAAGAGAAGAATCTTGATGATATGTTATTAACCAATGAAAAGGGAGTGATTATCGAAAGTTCAAATTCAAACTTATTTATAGTTAGTAATGGTGTTTTGTATACCCCTGGTCTAGAAGATGGTTGTTTAGCAGGTACTATGAGAATGCAGGTTATTAATCTAGCTATACAACATGGTATTAAAGTATATGAATGTTCTATAATGCCACAAAACTTATTAGCTGCTGATGAGATTTTCTTCACTAATGCAATTAGAGGAATTGTCTGGGTAGGGGGGTATAGAACCAAAAGATATTATAATTCACTTGGTAGAAAATTACAATCATTCCTAAATGATTATTGGTCAAATCATTTTGATAAATTAGAAGGAGAAACAGAATAATGACTCAAATTACTTTTAAAACCTTAGGAGTACCTGAGTATATCTTAAAATCTATCGATGAAATAGGGTATAAGTCACCTACTGAAATTCAATCTTTAGTTATTCCATATTTGTTAGAATTTAATTCTGATTTAGTTGGTCAAGCACAAACAGGTACTGGAAAAACGGCAGCATTTTCAATTCCAATCATAAATAGGATTGATTCAAAAAATAGTGCCATTCAATCTCTTATATTGGCTCCAACTAGAGAGTTGTGTCAACAAATACAAAAGGAAATATTTAAACTTACAAAATATACTAATGGAGTATTTTCAACAGCTGTTTATGGAGGTGAGAAAATTGAAATTCAATTATCTAAACTTTCTAGACCTACTCAAATTATAGTTGCTACTCCAGGAAGATTAATTGATTTGCTTGAAAGAAATGCGGTTAGCTTAAATGAAGTTAATACTGTAGTTTTGGATGAAGCAGATGAGATGCTCAAATTAGGTTTTCAAAAGGATGTTGAAACCATTTTAAAAAAGACACATTTAAATAGTTTTACTTGGCTTTTTTCAGCAACTATTCCCAATAACTTAGAGTTAATTATCTCAAATTATTTATCAAAAGATGCCAAAAGATTTCAGATTTCAAAAAAGAATACAGTCAATTTAGATATTGAGCATCAATATTTTATTTGTCAACCAAAAGTCAAAATAGAATATTTACAAATGTTCTTAAAAACACAACCTAAAAAGAATGGTATTTTCTTTACAAGAACTAAAGCATCTGCACAATTTGTCTACGATAAATTATTAAAAAATCATTTAAATGTTGGTGTTTTACACGGAGATTTGATGCAGTCTGAACGTGAAAAGATGATTCGAATGTTTAAAAAAGGAACACTTCAGTATTTAGTTTGTACTGATATAGCCGCTCGTGGAATTGATGTTAAAGGTTTATCTTTTGTTTTACATTATGAATTACCAGACGATATTGAGAATTATACACATCGAAGTGGAAGGACAGGTCGTGCGGGAAATAAGGGAATTTCGATTGCTTTCATTGAAAAGACTGAATTAAGGAAGATTTATAAAATGGAAGGTCTCTTAAATATTAAATTCAGTCAAATTAAGTGATTCTATTTAACATAATTTATTTGTTTTATGAATTGTCCTTGTAATCATTTAAGAAGCTATGAAGAATGTTGTGGAAAAATTCATCGATCAATATTTAATGCTCAAACAGCTGAAGAATTAATGAGATCAAGGTATTCAGCCTTTGTTCTCGATAAAATGGATTATTTAAAATTAAGTCACGCAAAATCTTCTGTACATACATTTAATTTTAAATCTGTTTCAAAATGGACTAAGACTGTTAATTGGATTAAACTTGAAATTTTATTTTCAACACATGGAAAAAAAAATGATTCCACAGGGTTTGTAGAGTTTAAAGCATATTATGAGGAGAATTCAATTTTAAATCATATACATGGTAAATCAAGATTTATAAAACAAGACCAACATTGGGTTTATTTAGATGAATTATAATTTGTCTTATAATTAATATTATGTTAAATAGAATATAACAAATAAAAGGAGGTATATTTTACCCCCTCTATGTTATAGTATTTCAACCAAATTTATTAATCTATTTGAATAACCTGCTTCGTTATCATACCAACCAACCAACTTAATCATATTTCCAATTACACTTGTTAATTCACTATCGAAGATTACACTAGACGAGTTACCAATAATGTCGACTGATACAATCGGATCTTCTGTATAGCTAAGAATTCCTTTCATGTAGGTTTCTGAAGCGATTTTAAAAGCTTGATTTATTTCTTCTACTGTTGGTGGATCTGAAACTATTAAAGTTAAGTCTGTTAAGCTACCATCTGGAACGGGTACCCTCATTCCACACCCTCCAAAATGATTTTCAAGTTCTGGATATATCTTAGTTAATGCTTTGGCAGCTCCAGTTGAAGTTGGTACAATGGATAATGATGCTGCTCTTGCTCTTCGTAAATCTTTGTGAGGTGAATCATGTAAACGTTGATCTGTAGTAAAACTATGAATAGTTGTAATATACGCACTTTCGATATGAGTAAGTTTTCTGATTACCTCTATCATTGGAGCGGCAGAATTTGTCGTACAAGAGGCATTAGAAATAATTTTATCACCAGGTTCTAATAGAGATTCATTTACACCAAGTACTACGGTTTTAGTTTCGTCATCATTTGCTGGTGCACTTAAAATTACCTTCTTTAAATTTGGGTTTAAATAAAAATGTTTGCTGGCTTTTTCTTGAGTTAAGAATAAACCGGTTGATTCTAAGACATAACTCACATTGTATTTTTCCCAATGGATTAATGAAGGGTCTTTTTCTTGTATAAAAAGAATTTTCTTACCATTTTCGAATACTAGCGAATTATCCTGAATCTCAAATTTCAACCCTACTCCACCATGAATACTATCATATTTAAGTAAGTGTGCAAGTGTTTTTATATCAGATAGATCGTTTACAACTGCAACATTTACATTTGGGTTAGATAAACTTAAACGTGTAAAATACCTACCAATTCTTCCAAACCCATTTACTCCTACAATTTTGACATGATTTTCCATAGTTTAAATTTTTAATGTTGTAATAAAAATGTTCCGTTTCTTGTGAATTTTTCTCCGTTATTATACTCAAGATTTACTACATAAAAGTAATTTCCTTCTTCTACGGTAATTCCTTTAGGAGTTTTTCCATCCCATGCTTGAGTTAAGTCATTAGTTAAAAATACGGAATTTCCCCAACGATTAAAAATTTCTAATTTGAAATTTTTTATATCACCTGTATTAATGAAAAATTTGTCATTTCCATTCTTAGAGCTTAAAGTTACTATGTTTGGAATTGTAAGGCATAGCTTTGTTCCTATCTTAATTATTGTATCATAAACACAACCAAAATCGGTTACAATACTATACTTAAACTCATTGTGACCTAAAATTTTTGGTGTGATACTTGTGGTAGTATCGGTTTGTGAAATGGCTAATTTATTATTCCAATATTGAGTTTTGATGCTATTTTGAAAAGTATCCAATACTGGAAATGATTCAGCATTAAACATTATCCCCCAATTAAAAATAAATCCATCGTCTAGGAATTGATTATCTTGAACTTTGATTTTCCATGTCCCTTTTATCGGACAACCTATTAATTTCTCAAAAGTTTCTTCTGGTGTGTAAATACCATTAGGATTCATAGATAAGTTGTTGACAATATTTAGTTTATAGTTTTGTAACATATATTCATCAGCCATTGTACCAAAATTTGCTTTTTTTGTAGAGAAGCAATATTGCCATACAGGACTTCCGGTGTAACCAGGTTCATCAAGATCATTTCCTAGACCAACATCTTTTCCCATAAATCCTCCTGGGACAAGATCTTTTCCTTCTTTTCCAGCATAACTGTTAAATAAAACAATTTCTTGTCCGCTTGGGCATTGTAAGACCATTTCTAAATCGGACAAAGATGAATGTTCAATCGATAAACATACTTGATTTATATCTTTTGGAGATTTGATTTTAATATCGGTTCCAAAATCATCTACTTCGATAGAAGATTCGTATTTTGCAAAACCACCCGATGGGGCATCTGGTAAGTTGGTTAAAACTTTGTTAAGCCCACCCATATTGAAAGATAACATATTTAATGTAATCGGGTGTTCAAGTTTGGTTCCGTCTTTATTTTCAAATGGAAAAGTAACTGTTTTGTCCATACAAAGAGAATCAGGAAGATTTTGTAAAGCGTGAAAAATAGGTATAGCAGAAAATTTCAGTTTACATGTTCTTCTACCAACATATTTGTTGTCTTTTGAAAGTAAAAACAAATTCACAAAATAACCACCGGATTCAATAGGTTTGAAATAGACATTCTGTTCTTCAAAAAAACCTACACCTTCAATTTTCCATTCTATTTCGAAGTCATTCAAAGTATATCCTTGAGGTAGTGACAAACTATCGAAAGTTAGCTTTACAGAATCTTTATAAAATTGATTTTGTTTTGTATAAAAACAAGCGTGAAGTTCTAATTTTTCTTGATTTTGGTTAACAAAACGATCGTTTATTTCATCGTTTACAAAACATTTAATTATTGGGTTGAATTTTGTCTGACTAAAGGATAGCTGACTAATAAATAATATATGAAATAGAGTTAATAAATACCTCTGCATGTTTATAGATATATAATGTTTTAAATTTACTTACATTTTTAAAATAAACAATTTTTTTAGTATGATTTTATAAAATCTATTTACATTTGAAACGTATGAAAAGTTATATTTTTCTATTTTTATTTGCTTTTAGTTTTCATTCTTTCTCACAATCAGATACTGTGAGTGAAGTATATTACAACAACTTTGTAGTCTATTCTGATTTAGGTTATTATTCTTGTCCTTTTGACATTAAAGTTGAAAAAATTGGTACATTAAAATATCGAAATAATATAAAGCCATTTGTTGGTGTTGGGATGGTTTATAAATGGGGTGCATTGAGAGTTGGTACATTGTTAAACTATAGCTTGAAAGGCCTCGATGATTATGGTTATTCTAAAATATTTAGAATTGGTACAGAGGTTTTTTATAAAAGATTTTTGTTTGAACTTTCCTATTATAGTATTCAAGGGTATACGCAATTAGATAATGCCATGCTTGGGTTAAATAAATTTATGGTATTAGATGATCTAAATTTTAAATCGTATACATTTAATAGCTGGTTTTTCACGAACAAAAAGTTCTCTCATCACGCTTTGAAGGGGATTAAACAATCTGTAAAGAGAAATAATGGAACTTTTTATTTGAAAAATACGAACGCAATAACTTCTATTGATAATTCAGCCCCAGTTTTACCTGAGAGTGTTCGTGATTTGGTTCATTCGAATTCTATTAATTTTAATACGATAAAAGCCTATGAGATTGGTCTATTAGGTGGTGTTGCATGTGCCTTCAAGTTAAAAAGACATTTTCAGATTGGTGGGATGTTAGGTTATGGAGGAGTATTAATAGATAGGTATCTAAGTACTGGTAATAACAGTAAAAATCTTATTGGGATTTCACCAAGATATGATTTTCATATTTATGGAGGTTACAATAAAAAGAAAATGTTTATTATGAATTTTTTAGATTTAGAACAGAGAAATATACCATTTTCAGATTTTGAAATTAATTCAAATTTAATTTCATATAGGTTGGTATTTGGTTATCGTTTTTAAGATCTCATTTTATCAAGTATATTGCTTAGAAATTCAGCTTCTTCGTTACTTAATAAATTCGTCATTGTTAATTCTTTGTCAAAATGTTTGTCAATGTCAGAAAGTAAATTCATTCCTAATTGAGAAATACAAACATGTACAATGCGCTTGTCATCAGGGCATCTTTCTCTTTCAATAAGTTTTTTCTCTAGGAGTTTATCCATCAACCTTGTTGTGTTTGGAGAGATTTCTACCATTCTATTTTTGATTGTAGTAACGGTTAAAAAAACACCCTCTCCTGCTCCTCTCAAAATTCTTAGAATATTGAATTGAGGCATAGTTAGGTCGTAATTTGACATGAATTTATTTTGCTTTTTTAAAATCCAATTAGATGTATATCTTAGGTTAACAAATGCTTTTTGTTGTGGTGTCTTAAATTTTGACTTTATTTCTTTACCAATTTCCATCTTATTTGTTTGAAAAAAGATTTTTTATTTCTGAGACTTCTTTTTGCAAATTTATTAATGTTTTTTTTAAGTTTTCTTGATCAATTTTGATTTCTGGTAAATCAGATGATATATAATTTACAAACTTCCATACTTCAATAATTTCATCCGCATGAACAAAATAAGGTTCGTAAATTGGGTTTGTTGAAACTAATTGAATTGATTCTTTTTCTTTTAGATAATTGTATATGATTTTAAACACAATACCTTCATTTTTGGTCACTACTATACAAGGTGTTCCATTTGGTAAAGTTGTCCAATTTTGTATAAATTCTCCAGTAACGAATGAACCTTCTGAAACAGGTGGCATACTATCACCTGTAATAGGAAATGATCTGTATTTTTTGTTTTTTGATAAAAAAGGCAGGTTAAAAGTCGGTAACACTTTTAGGTAATCAGAATCAGCATAACCTGAGGTATAACCAGCACTTGCTTTTTGAGGAATAAGTTCGATTAATTCTTCATTATTTTGATCAACAATAGTTGTAAGTAACCTAATGTTTTTACCTTGCACATCAGTTTTTAGAGTTGAAAAACAATTTTCCCAGTCCTTGTCTTTAAATTCACTAAAATCTTTTCTAACTAACGTATTAAGGTCAATTTTATAATAATCTGCAATTTGAATTAAAGTGTGGATACTTGGTTCGGCAACACCGTTTTCATAACCACTATAAGTAGATCTCGTTAATTTAATGTCGCTTGATAATTCTTCTTGAGATTTTCCAGTTCTTTTTCTCAAAAGTTTTAAATTGATTCCGATCATGATGATTAATATTTAAACAAAAATAAGTAATTTTTTTAATCAATTTATTTTTTCTGTTTATATAGCTTAAAATGTTCGAATTTATCTTTTATCATCATTGATAATTCAATATCGTTATGTTTTTTTAACGTTGAATCGTCTATGTTTAAAAAGTTAATAAATTGTTCAAATTCATTTTCGTTTAATTCTAAAATTTCATAATGTACATAGATAGACAATAGATCTTTAAGGATTCTATTTTTGTTGTCATTATATTTTAATTCATTGACTTTTTTTTCAGTTTTCGCTTTTTGTGAGAACCTCTCATAGAGAGCTGTAATAGGACTTTGAATTGTTGAAATTCCAACGACCATTTTTTTGTTTTCCTTTAGTGTTAGATTTTGTCTTTCTTCTCGAATTTGTTGAATTGATTTTAATGGTTCAATTACAATTGTTTTTAATTGTTTAGTTTTTGGTTTTAAAACATAATTTAAGTTATAATTACACTCAGTTAGATTTGTTGTGTAAAAAAATATTCTTTCATAACCTGAAACGGAAATGATTAAAGTGTCTCTTGGGTTAATAGATACTTCAAAAAAACCATCGGGCTTACCGAAAATACCTTTATTTGAAGTTTTATTGATTAACATCATGTTGTAAAAAGATTGACTTAACGTGGTATCAACAACCCTACCTTTTATATATATGTTTTCACATTGTGCAAATGATCTTTGAACCAACAATAAAAAAATGAAAATAAAAGTAAACTTCATAAAATAAAGTTAATTATATTTTTTGTAAAGTCATTTGTTTACAAATGTGATTTATTAGGGCTCGATTTTAAGATTATTTTGTTTACAAATGTGTAATATTGTAACTCTTGTTTTTTTTTTAACTTTATAAGAAAAAAATAATGAACAAAAGGGTTGTTGTAGGTTTGTCTGGGGGAGTTGATTCTAGTGTGACAGCTTTGTTATTGAAGAACCAAGGTTATGAGGTGATAGGTATGTTTATGCGAAATTGGCATGATGAATCAGTTACAATTTCTGATGATTGTCCTTGGATCGATGATTCAAATGATGCATTATTAATTGCTAATCAATTAGGAATTCCTTTTCAAGTAATTGATTTAAGTAAAGAATATAAGGAACGAATAGTAGATTATATGTTTCATGAGTATGAGCAAGGTAGGACTCCAAATCCAGATGTCTTGTGCAATCGTGAGATAAAGTTTGATGTTTTTTTAAAAGCTGCTGAGGATATTGGTGCAGATTATATTGCAACCGGACATTATTGTAGAAAATTAACTAATGAAGATGGTTCGTATAGCTTGCTTTCTGGTTTAGATAAAAATAAAGATCAATCCTATTTTTTGTGTCAATTAAATCAAGAGCAATTATCAAAAGCTTTGTTTCCAATTGGTGAACTTCAAAAAAGCGAAGTAAGAGCTATAGCAGAGAATAATGGTTTGATAACTGCAAAGAAAAAAGATTCTCAAGGTTTGTGTTTTGTCGGAAAAATAAGCTTGCCTACTTTTCTTCAACAACAACTAAAACCTAAGAAAGGTGATGTTGTTGAGATAGATCAAAATCACAAAGAGATATTGAGCTATCATTCAAATCCGTATCGTTTAAATCATGTAGAGGATTTAACAAAGCCTTTTCGTTTTTATAAAGACGATGGTTTAAAAGTTGCTGAACATATTGGTGCTCATTATTATACAGTAGGTCAAAGAAAAGGTTTGCATATTGGAGGAAGACCTCTACCCTCTTTTGTAATATCTATAGATGTTGATAATAATGTTGTGTATACTTGTCAAGGTGATTCGCATTTAGGTTTAAATCGAATTGCTCTTAAGATTAAGTTGAGTGAATTTCATGTGATAAATCCAAATTATCAGTTGATTGAAAATAAAGAGTTCTCTTGTTTTGCAAGGATTCGTTATAGACAACCGTTGCAAAGTGTTCAAATTGTGTTGAAAGGAGATTTTATTTATGTTCTTTTTGAAGAGTTGCAAAAAGGCATTACTCCCGGTCAATTTGCTGCTTTCTACCTTAGAGATGAATTGATTTTTTCTGGAGTTATTATGAATTAGGATAAAAAACATCAAACGTATTGTCCTCATAAAAAGTTATTATTTTAACTTCTTTTTTTATTGATTTTTTCTTTAGTGCTAACAGGTTTCGATCCTTTATTTCATCAGCTTGATTGCTTTCGATATTGTTAGTCTGAGTTTGTTTTCCTGTAATCAGCCATTGAATATCCTCCTCTGGGAAATTTGAAATGAATTTTTCAATAAAATCTATACTTGGTTTGTTTCTTCCAGATAATATATGACTCAAATTAGAACGTTGTATTTTTAATCTATCTGCAAAAGAACTAGCGTTCACGTTGTGTTTAGAAATAATTATTTGCAGCCTTTCTTTAATATCCATATCTAGGTTTTTACATTTGTAAAATTAATAATAAACACAAGTTTAGTTTGGTTATTTACAAATGTAAAAATTATTAGCACAAAAAAAGGAGTATAATTACTCCTTATCAAAAATTATATAATTGAAGTTTAATTAATTTTCGTTAAAACTAAAAAAAATCGGGTATTTTTCAATTTGATTATTTCTACCAAATGTAATAATATCCATTAGCTCGGCAACTTCCTGAATTGATAGATTAGAGTTTTCACCATTTTGAAAATGCAGTTTAAGCTTGTATTCTGCGATTGATATACTATTATTAATCATTTTAGTAATTTTTTTAAGTTTTAAAGACTTTACGTTAACAATTGTAAAATGTTACAAAAGTTAATCACTAATATCAATTTTTTTAATATAATCTTTTATTCGAATGTAGATTTCGTCTATTATGATTAAAATCAACACAACCGGAAAAACGAAATATCTTAAACTTTTGTGCTTTTTTAACAGTGGCTTCTCTTTTGTTAGAATAACATCTTGTTTTTCCTCATTTTTTATCTCGACTTCAGGAAATTCACCAAAAATTGATTCAAATTGTGATATACACCATTTTTTAAAATCGTTAGATTTTATCTCCTGATCAGTATCAATTATATCGTAGTACATAAACTTAAAAAGTTAATTAGTGTTGGAGTTTTTTTATAATAATGTAAATATAAATAATTGTAATATAAGTTATTAAGTTATTAAGCGTTGAATTTTTATTAAGTAATTTAGTTTAGTTCTTAATTTAAATTAAGTTTTTGTTTTCTGAATTAAATTAAGTTCTTAAATTTGTTTGTAATGTATTTAAAAGATTTAGAAACAAATTATCTTATTGTAAGTGAGAAAATAAATCATATTTTTCCGCAATTAGAGCATGTTTCTATATTTTACAAAACGCAACATGAGTTAAAACATATTTCAAATAACTCATTTAAAGAAATACCTTCCTATTTAAATTCTAAAATTCATTCACATAGAAATCTAAATTTGAAATATCAATGGTTGCTTCCAAATGATATCTTTGAATTTCAAGATGATGATCAATCTATTTTTTTACAACTTGATATTTTATCTGAGCACGACAATAGAATGTTAGTTTTAAATTTTAAATCTGAATTTGATGGATTAAATGATATGTTCTGTCTCATTTTTCCAAAAGAAATCAGGTTCTTAGGTTTGTACAAAACAGCAAAAAATCTAACAACAGACGATAAAATATTAATAGGAGAATTAATTCATAAACTTATTGAAGTTGAGATTAAAACAGTAATTGATTTTCAAATAAAACAGAGAAGACTATCAGAATATTTTAGACTGAAAGAGGATAATAAATTAAATATATCAAATGAAACATATTCTAAATTTATTTTTAATGAGTTGAGAATAGGAGTTAATTTAATTTTAAAAACAAAAATTGATTTTTCTTTTAGCATAGATTTAATAGATTATGTCGTTAGTAAAAATTATTCTGTAAAGTTTACTACCCAATGTTTAAGTGAAGCATTCAAAACAATTAGTTTGATAGAAGATATAAAATCTGATTTTGAATTTCAACTTTATCATCTAAAACTAATTGAAAATGAATATGTAAGTTTGAATCATTCGAATCAATCGGTTAGTGTTACTCAAGATAAAGTAATAGATTTATTAGATAGATTGGAAAATACTGCAAAAATAATTGAGTCGAATGGTTTGGTTATTAATGGTAAATTAATTGCTCAGTATTTAACTCCTCCTGTTAGTCCTCCAGCAGTAACTGAAATATTAAAGAAGAATATTAATAAAATTGAACAAAAAATAAAGGATAATCCTGAAAAATGGTCTTTAATCAGAAAATATTTAAAACCATTAAGAGAACTTGAATTTAAACTTCAAATTAACAGATATAATCAAAAAATAGGTTGATTATTTGATTAAAGTTACGTGTCCTACGTAATTATGTTTTTTAAGATTAATATTATCAATAAAATCAATTTTCCACGTATAAACTCCGTCTATACATAGCATTCCTCCATAGGTTCCTTTCCAACCTACGGATTTATCATGAGAAATAAAAATTACTTCACCCCACCTATTGAAAACTGTAAATGTATATGAAGTAGGATCAATCGCATTTGAAATAATGGGTAGAAATTCTTCATTTAGTTTATCGTTATTTGGAGTAAAAGTATTTGGGACATAAATTGTTAATTCAGTTGGAATGGTGATATGTATAGTTTTTGAGTCTTCACAAAAACCTCTTTGTGATGCGTATAGAGTAACGAAATAATCGTTTGATTCCAAAGGAAATGTATGTGTTGGGTTTGTTAATTCTGAACCTACCCCATCACTAAAATACCATTTGTATTTGGTAGAATTTTCAGATTTATTTATCAGTGTTAAACGTGGAGTAAACATGGATAAAATCGTGTCATTTGCTTCAAAATTTGCTATTGGATAAGGATATACTTTTAGAATCGTATCTTTTTGTAGATAAGAAGTGCAACCATCTCTAAAACTTATTACCTTGACATTAAATTTACCTTGTTTAGAGAATTTAATTATTGAATCTTTTTCAATCTGCATTTTTTCTCCATCAATATACCATATACAAGAATCTAACTTATTTATTGCCGGTATTAAAAGTTTAACATTAACTGGTGCACATCCTTCTTTAGAATTTAAATCAAAATCTGTAATTGGTAAAGAATTATTGATTATTTTAATTTCTCCAAAACCTCCACAACCTGTTTTGGTAGTATAAGACAAATAGATAGAATCTTTTGAGTTTGCACTTGGTCTAAAGTAGATAATTGAAGAATCATTTTTATCCACTAAGAAGGTGGTGTCAGACCAAATACCATTTTTACTGAATGCTTGAATTTTATATAGATTAGTATCATTTTTACAAAATGGTCCAACTGGAGAAATTGGAATATTTTCAATATCTTTCACATTAACTAAAATCTCCGAAGAATCAATACAATTAAGTTTATTAATTATTAACTTATATAACCCTTTTTGGTTTGAAGTAATATTGGTCAATATTGGAGTACTGTCATTTGATATAAAATTATTAGGTCCAGTCCATTTATATGTAGCATTATTATAGCTTGTTGATTTTAAGATTAATGAATCACCAATGCAAATAGGATTATTTGTACTTAAGAGAATGATCGGTAACTTAGATATTCTAATTGATTTTGTTGTTGAATCAGCTGCTACACATGATTTTTCACTGCTTTTGTATTTTATTTTAAAAATTCCTTCAGTAGAATTTAAAAAATCTATTTCACCTGTTATTGAATCGATCTTGATAAGATCAGAATTAGAACTAAACTTCCCACCAGTTTCAAAATTGGTACTAAAATTTGGTTTTAGATTTGGTGTATTCACACAATAAAGAGAATCAGTAAAATTAAAATCTGTTTCTGGTTTTCTTAAATCTGCAATAAGAATTTCAGTATTACCTGTACCTGTACCACCACATACACTCGATAATATTGTGTATTCAATTTTATAGGTTTTGTTACCTAAAGCTTTTGATAAATCTAGCTGTCCAGTAACTTCATCAACTGAAATTTCTGTTTCTAAAGTAGTAAATTTACCGCCCTTTGTAAAATTAGTTGGTAGTAATGGAAGCGTATTTTTTGAGTTTAAACAAATCGGTCTTGGGTATGAAAAATTAACAATAGGAGCATTACTACCTTCAATTATAATTTCAGTTTTACCTATACTTTGAGCATAGCAACCACTAGCTTTAATTGTATAGGTAATCTCATAAGTACCAGGAAGGGTACCTTTTAGATTAATTGTTCCATTCGTCTTTGAAATTGTAACATCTTGAGGTGCACTAAACTCACCTCCTAAATCAAAATTACCAGAGGGTGTTGGATTAGTACTAGTTATACAAACAGGTGAGTTATAATTAAAATCAGTGTTTTTTTGAATTAATGAATCGATTTTAACATTTACTATTGTGTCCAATTCTGAATTACAATTAGTTTTGGGTAAAAAATATTTAATTTGATAATTTCCTTTTTTCGAGATATTTAGTTTGAGTTCACCCGTAATAGAATCTATAACTAGGTCATCTGAATTTGAACTAAACTTCCCTCCTTTTGTAAATCCATTAATTAATTTTGGTAGCATATTGCCATTTCCAATACAAACTAAATTATCATAACTAAATGTTAATTTTGGTGTTGATTTATCAATAATTGTAACAAATACATTATTCGTTGAAACAGTACAGTTTTGACTGTTTTTTACTTCGTAATAAATATTATAAGTTCCAAGAGGGGTATTAGGTAGGTCAATTTCACCTGATAAATTATTTTTAAAAATTAATTTTAAAGAATCCGTTTTAAAGAGACCTCCAGTAATAAAACCATTTGACAATGTAGGTAATGGGTTATTATCAAAAATACAGATTGGTGAAGGGTAATTAAAACTAGGGATAGGACTTGGATTTGCAATGATTTCAATTTCTGTAGAATCAATTTTACTGTTAAAACATTCGTTTTTATTGAATTGATAGTATATAAGGTGTTTACCAGGTTCAGATTTTCCAAGGTTAATTTTACCACTTGTTGAATCTACATCAATATTTGTTTTGGAATAAAAGATTCCACCCGAAGTAAAGTTTTGAATTAAATTAGGAGTGACACTTGAATTACTTTGACAAACAGGTGTTTGATATGAAAATTTTGTTATTGGTTCTTGAATTGGTTTTATTTCAACTTTAAAAGTGGTTTGACCTTCAACTTCACAATTATTTTGGGGATTTACCTTATAGGTAACTTCATAATTTCCAGGTTTACTTAAGTTGGGTGTTATTTTACCTGTCGAAGTATTTAGGTTTAAATCCAATGAGTTAGATGTAAAAACACCTCCTTTGACAAAACCATTCAATCTTGTAACAAATTGATCAGGTGAACCTAAACATATGATACTATCGTATTCAAAATCTGTTATAGGTTTTTTTGGTATGTCTTTAATTATAAATGTTTTACTAACTAATCCAACACACCCACCAGCATTAAATGAAATTGTTAAAGTTTCATCATTTTCAGTTTGACTATCTGCAATTGGATTTATAAAAAGTTGTACTGAATCTTGATTAGCAGGAATTGTTATACTTCCAGGTAGATTTTGAAAGTCAGTACCATTAACAGCTTGTCCACCTAGAGTATATGATATCTTTGTCTCTTGTTGTGATTTAGTTGCAATTTTAAAAGTAAGTATCCCTTTAGAGCAATTTTCTACAATAGTTGAATCAGAGATAATAGTTAAATCATTTTTTTGTTCTCTAGACTCAGCTGTTATGATATTACTAAATAGACTATTTGCTAATAAAAAAACACCACTATCATAATTTTGATCACCAACGTCAGCTACAGCAATCTTCATATGGTAGGTTGCCCCACATTTCACGGCTGATTTCGCAATTAAAGGAATAGTAAATCCATCGAACGTAATCTGATTTGAAGCCGGTAAGTTAGGGAAATTAGGTACAAAATATTTGGAATAGGTTTTCCAATTGGGATCAATATCATTACAAATAGTTTCGCTGTTACTTCCGGAAACTGTGCCTGAATTTATAGTATTTACACTAACATTTGTACCTGTTGTACCAGGAACTATCGCCAAATTTTGATTTTTATAATCTGGTCCTCCTGATGGATCAGGCCCTGAAAGTAAAAATGCGAAAACATCGTTGAAACTACTGCAATTAAATTCTGGGTATTCCTCAGAAGCAAATACATATTTGAATTGAACTGAGTCTGACATAGGAATAAAGTCAAATTCCAAGATAGTTGCATCTGTTGTTTTTTTTCCTGTTTTATTTATTATTGAATCTAAATCTTTATCAGAAAGATTTGATCCTTGTGAACCTAAGTTTTGAGAAGTATTACTTCCCGCTGCATTTTGTGTATTTCCAGTTGATAAGAAAATTCCTTTGTCAAGCCCAAGGTTGTTACTACCTAAAACATTTTTATAAGAAAATTCTGCTATTCCAGTAGATTTATCTCCTTTAAAAGTGATGTTTGTAACATTTACTCCAGGGCCAATAAGTATATCTGAAACGAGTTGAGAAGGTGATTTGGAATTAATTATATTTAATTGTGAATATGAATAAGAGTATGTAAAAATTACAAAAAATATGAAGTATGTTTTCAATAAAGTAAAATATTTGAAATTGTCTTTCATTTAATAATTTTTATCCAAGACGTCTTATTTTGAATTGGGTTGTTTTAATCTAATTGAGTAATTAATTTTTCGAAAAAACCTTTTGATTTTGATAATCTAGATCCATACCAAGAAAATAGTGCACCGTCAACCAATACTATTTTTGAATTTTGGAAACAGAATTGTAAATCTATCATATCATTTTCTGTAAAAGGATATGGCTCAGAGCTTAAGAAAACATAATCTACTTTTTTATGTTTTTCCAAATTTACTACTGGATATCTATTTTCTATAATACAATTCTTTAATCCTATTTGAGATAAAATATGATGAATAAAAGTGTCTTTCCCAACTGACATGAATGGTTTTTTCCAAATTAAATATAAAACTTCTTTTTCTTTAATTTTTGAAAAATTAAGATTATTGAAAGTCGTTTTTGTTTTGGTTATAATTTTATCAGCTTCAAAATTTTTATTAAATATATTACCTAACTGACTAATTAGTTCGAAATTATCATCTAACGTTTTAACATTTGAAATCCAAACTTTAGAGAATTTCATGAGTTCTAAAATTTCATTTTCAATGTTTTCTTCTTTATTGGCAATAATAAAATCAGGTTTTAGTTCTTTGATTTTGTCTATGTGAATATTTTTAGTTCCACCAATAATTTTACATTGAGTTTTTAGATGTACAGGTTCTGTGCAAAATTTTGTTATTCCAACGATATATTTTTCTAATCCTAAATCAACAAGTAATTCACTAATTGATGGTACCAAAGAAACAATCCTCTTAGGTGGAGAACTTAAGAGGATTGTATTATTCATTTGATCAATAAATTTCATTCATTTATGCAAAAGAATTTATGATATCTTGTCTAGTTATTATATGATGTTTCCCGTTTTTTTGACTTACAAGAACAGCAGGTGTTTCTTTATCAATTAATTTAGATATATCTTCTATCGTAGTTTGTTCGGATACAACTGGGAATGGTTTTTGCATAATTGATGAAATAGGCGCATTTATTTTATCTGGATTATCTATTAAAAACTGATAAGTATGAGTGTCATTTAATGAACCAACGTAATGATCATCCTTTAATACAGGAATTTGTGAAATTGAATATTTTCTCATTTTAGCTACTGCATGTGAAATCAATTCCTCAGCATAAACCGAAATAAGAGGTTCATCCTTGTGAGAAGCAATTAAATCTAAAGCAACTTTTCGCTCCTCTTCAAGAAATCCTCTTTCGCGCATCCATTCGTCATTAAATATTTTACCAACGTATCTACTGCCATGGTCATGAAAAAGAACAACAACTACATCTTCTGCTTTTAATTCATTTTTTAACTGTAATACCCCTTTAATAGCTGCACCTGCTGAATTCCCAACAAATATTCCTTCTTCTCGTGCAAGTCTTCTTGTATAAATAGCAGCATCTTTATCAGTTACTTTTTCAAATTTATCAATAACTGAAAAATCAACATTTGCAGGTAGTATATCCTCACCTATTCCTTCTGTTATGTATGGATAAATTTCGTTTTTATCAAAAATACCAGTCTCGTGATACTTTTTGAAAACAGATCCATAAGTATCTATACCCCAAATTTTGATATTTGGATTTTTTTCTTTTAAATATTTACCAATTCCAGAAATGGTTCCACCTGTTCCAACTCCTACTACAAAGTGAGTGATTTTACCATCTGTTTGTTCCCAAATCTCTGGACCTGTTTGTTCATAATGAGCTTGTCTGTTTGAAAGGTTATCATATTGATTCACATACCATGAATTTGGAATTTCTTGAGCTAGTCTTTTTGAAACCGAATAGTAAGATCGTGGGTCCTCTGGTTCTACAGCAGTTGGACATACCACTACTTCAGCACCTACCGCTCTTAAAATATCCATTTTCTCCTTAGATTGTTTATCATTAAGAACACAAATTAGTTTATAACCTTTGATGATACAAGCTAGAGCTAAACCCATACCCGTATTTCCAGAAGTTCCTTCAATAACAGTTCCACCTGGTTTTAATAACCCATTTTTTTCGGCATCTTCTATCATTTTAAGAGCCATGCGATCTTTAACAGAATTTCCAGGGTTTGTTGTTTCAACTTTAGCAAGAACTAGCGCATCAATTTCTTCTGCTAATTTATTTATTTTAACAAGTGGTGTATTGCCAATTGTGTCAAGTATATTATTGAAAATTTTCATTTAATTAATTTTTATATGCAATGTAAAGAATTTCATTTTTCATCAATCTATATCTTTCGAATTGATCGGAATCTAATTTTTTTTCTGGGTTATATTCTACAATATTAAAACCAACAGATCTTAACCAATCAGGGTAATCTAAGCCAAATAATCGTACATGATCGTATTGCCAAAAATGTTTTTCTCGCTCTTCTGGAGTGACAATATTTGGATCTTCATAGGTAGTATCTCTAGAAAAGTCTTGTGGTACTTGAAAAATACCAAAACCACCGGGCTTCATAACTCGAAAAAGTTCACTCATACATTTTTTTGCATCTTCAACATGTTCAAGTACATGATTACAGAAAATCACATCAAACTTATTGTCTTCAAGTGGTATGTTGTGTAAATCAAAATGCAAATCAGCAAGCGGAGATTCTAAATCACCCGTTAAATAATTTAAGTTTTTTTGGTTTCTGAAAAGTTTATAAAAGCATTGTTCAGGAGCAATATGTAATACATCAATTTCTGGACGAATAAAAAAATCTGATTCGTTTTTTAGATAATACCACATAAGTCTGTGTCTTTCAAGCGTCAAATCGTAAGGGCATAACACATTTTCACGCTGAGTAACATAACCATAGGGTAGAAATTTACTAAAATGTTTTTCACATACAGGACATTCTACTTTATTTCCTTTATACAATAAAGGAGTAAAAATCCGAAAAATATAACTTAACCTAATTAATAAAGGTCTAGGAATGTATTTCAATAAAAGTTTAATAATTTTCTTCATTTTATTAATTTACAGTTCGTAACCAATATGAAATTAAATTTGTTTTTTCAGATGAAAAGTCAGTTGATAATTTGTAAATAGGTTGTTCATAGATACCGTTCTCACAATTGATTTCAAATAGTATTCCATCTCTAGAAACCAAAATAGTAAACTTATCATTCTGTTTAAAAGCATTAATAGATTCGTCTATATTATCAGAATAAACTCTATAACCATTAATACCAATAATCTCATCATTCACATTAATTCCAGCATCTTCAGCTTTTGAGTTAACTCTTACATATTTCACTTTTGGGTACTCTGAAGACTTATCAAAACTAGCACCAAAAGAATTTTTTTTATTTAATGTAAGCTCTACTTTTATTCCGATATTTTCAAAAATTGATTTATAATCAGGTACTTTTGTATCATAAACATGATCGTTTAGAAAGATAGACATATCTTCTTTTAGAAAACTACTTAACGTTTCTTCAAATTCTTTCTCTGTAAATCCTCTATTTTCTTTTAAATAAAATTTTCTATACAGAATTCGCATAAAATCATCTAATGATCTTTCTCCATTGTATTTTGCAATAATTTTTAAATCAATTAATGCTGCAAGTATATGACCATTTGAATAATAAGACATAGTAGTATTTGCTGAGTTTTCGTTCGGTCTATAACCTTTAATCCATGCGTCAAAACTTGCGTGCGCTACTGGTTGAACTTTTCTTCCTTCACTTGCTTCTAAATAATTTAGTGTACCATTAAATTTTTGTAAATATTCTTGCTCGCTTATATAACCTGCTCTTCTTAATATTAATTCGTCATAATAACTGGTAAACCCTTCCATGACCCATAACAATGAAGTATAATTTTCTTGATCGTAATTAAACGGACCTAATTCAATGGGTCTTATTCTTTTAACATTCCATAAATGGAAATATTCATGAGCTACCAAGGATAAAAAATCATTATATTCTTTTCCTGTATACCCCCAACGACTTACACTTAAAGTGGTTGAATTTGCATGTTCAAGTCCACCTTGACCATCGTTTACATTGTGTATTATAAACGTATATTTTTTATTCGGATTGACACCAATGATTTTACTAGTAGTTTCAACGATTTTTTTCATATCGCTTTGAAGTTTAGAAATTTCATAGTTTCCAACACCATATAAGGCTACCGTATGTTTACAACCAGCAGCATCAAATTCAAAAACTTCCTGATTTCCAATTTCAATTGGACTGTCAATTAGCTCATCATAATTTTTGTATTGATATGTTTTAGCTCCCTCATAACGAATTGAATCTGAGGCTTTTTTTAAAGATGTAGTGATAGTGTTAAAATCCTCATGAGGATAGATATCTACTTTTCCTTTTGATTCGGTAGCGCCTTCAACAAACATGAAAATTGAAGATCCATTTATGAAACCATGCGTAGCATCTAGAAAACTAGTTCTAACTGACAATTCAAATGCATATACTTCGTACTTTATTCTAATTTGCTTAGCACCATTTCGCTTGATTACCCAAGTATTTTTTAGGGTTTTGTTTATCTCTAATTTATTAGCGTTTTCATCGTAAGCCCTAACGAGATTTATATTTTTAGAAAATTCTCTAATCATGTAAGATCCTGGTGACCAAACTGGCATTTTAATGGTGATATTTTTACCAGAAAGTTCATCAAGAGTCATCATAACTTCAAAATAATGATTTTGAGGTTTGGACATTTTTAAAGAATAATCAACAGTGATGGCTTGGGATTTATACCCTATGCAAAGTATTGATAATAAAAGAAATATTTTTTTCATTTAAAAAAAAATTAATTATACAAAACTTGTAAGTTTATCTTCAAGTATTGCAATTTTTTGAATTGCATCTGCTTCTTTTTTTCTTTCATTTGCAACCACTGCCTCAGGAGCACCAGAAACAAATTTTTCATTGGTTAATTTTCCTTGAACCAATTTTAAAAACCCTCTGGTATAATCTAACTCTTCTTCTATTTTTTTTCTTTCTGCATCTAAATCAACAGTGTCTCCGAAAGGAATATAAAATTCATTTGATTTAACTAAGAATGAGTTAGCATTAGTAATTTTTTCAGTAACATATTCAAGTTGAGATAAATTGCCCATTTTTACAACAACAGAATCAAAACTAGTATCTAAATCTTCATTTTTTTTCACAAAAAGATCCATTTTTACTTTATTAGCAATATTATTTTCTTTTCTAACATTTCTAATATTTGTAATAATTTCTTCTGCTTGTAAAAAGTTTTTTAATACTGTCTCATCATAATTTTCAATTGATGGCCAATCTGAAATAACTAAATCTTCTCCGTTTACTCTTTCAGAGATTAAATGCCATAATTCCTCGGCAATAAATGGAGTAAAAGGTTGAATTAATTTCAATATTTTTTCGAAGAAATTAATAGTAGCTTTATAAGTTTCATTATCAATTGGTTGTTCATAACCTGGTTTAATAATTTCCAAATACCAAGAACAGAAATCGTCCCATACTAATTTGTAAGTAGCCATCAAAGCTTCAGAAATTTTGAATTTGTCAAATAATTCATTGATTTCTGATAATTGTTGATTGAATTTTGCATGAAACCACTCAATACCTTTTGAAGATGAATTAGGTTGTTCAATATTTTTCACTTCCCATGAAGTAACTAATCTGAATGCGTTCCAAATTTTATTAGCAAAATTCCTACCTTGTTCACATTGACTTGTATCAAAAGGTAAGTCGTTTCCAGCTGGGGAAGAAATAAGAATCCCTACTCTAACACCATCCGCCCCATATTTATCAATCAAATCTAATGGATCAGGAGAATTTCCAAGAGATTTTGACATTTTTCTACCTAATTTATCACGAACTATTCCTGTATAATATACATTTTTGAAAGGAAGTTCACCCATATATTCGTAACCCGCGATAATCATTCTAGCAACCCAGAAAAACATAATTTCAGGAGCTGTAACTAAATCATTTGTAGGATAATAATATTTTATCTCTTCATTTCCAGGTTGTGTAATTCCGTTGAAAACAGATATAGGCCATAACCAACTTGAAAACCAAGTGTCTAATACATCTTCATCTTGTTTCAAATCAGAAGCTTGAATTGATTTTCCGGATTTTTCCGAAGCAGCTAATATAGCTTCATCTAAAGTTTTTGCAACAACAAAATCATCTGAACCTTGTCCATAATACCAAGCAGGAATTCTGTGTCCCCACCATAATTGACGAGATATACACCAGTCTTTAACGTTTTCCAACCAGTGTTTGTAAGTGTTTTTAAATTTATCAGGGTGGAAAGCAATGTTTCCGTTCATTACATTTTCAAGTGCTGGCTCTGAAAGTTCTTTCATAGATACGAACCATTGTAATGATAATTTGGGTTCAATGACAGCATCTGTTCTTTCAGAAAAACCAACTTTATTGATATGATCTTCTGTTTTAACTAAATACCCTTTTTCGTCTAATTCTTTTGAAATTTCTTTACGAACATCAAAACGATCTTTTCCTTCATAATGCAACCCATTTTGATTCAATTTACCATTATCGTTGAAAATATCTATCGTTTCTAAATTGTGTTTTTTTCCTAGTTCATAGTCATTTATATCATGTGCAGGAGTAACCTTTAAACAACCTGTACCAAACTCCATATCAACATATTCGTCAGCAATAACTGGAATTCTACGATTAGTTAAAGGAACGATTACTTCTTTTCCATGTAATGAAGTGTATCGTTCATCATTAGGGTTGACACAAATAGCAGAATCACCTAATATTGTTTCAGGTCTTGTTGTAGCAATTGTGATCCATTGGTCGTCAGTGTCTGCAACTTTGTATCTAACATGATAAAGTTTAGAGTTAACTTCTTTGTAGATTACTTCTTCATCAGACAAAGCAGTAGTTGCTTCAGGATCCCAATTCACCATTCTTACACCGCGGTAAATTTTTCCTTTTTTGTGTAAATCAATAAATGTATCTATTACTGAATCAGAATATTCTGGATCCATAGTAAATGATGTTCTTTCCCAATCACATGATGCACCTAATTTTTTTAACTGATCTAAAATGATACCACCATGTTTATCTTTCCATTCCATGGCATGTACCATGAATTCATCACGTGTTAAGTCTGATTTTTTAATTCCTTCTTTTCTAAGTTTTTGAACCACTTTAGCTTCAGTTGCTATTGAAGCATGATCCGTACCTGGAACCCAGCAAACGTTTTTTCCTAACATACGAGCTCTTCTAACAAGGACATCTTGAATAGTATTGTTCAACATGTGTCCCATGTGCAATACACCTGTAACATTGGGTGGGGGGATTACAACTGTGTAAGCTTCCCTCTCATCTGGTGTTGAATGAAAATAACCTTTATCTAACCAATAAGGATACCATTTTTGTTCCGCTTTAGATGCTTCGTACGTTTTAGGAATTTCAATCATTTTATTCGAATTTAGACAAAGATAATTATTTATCATAAGAAATAAATAGTATGAAATGTGTTTTAACTTTGACTTGAATGATTAAAATAGAAATCAACAATTCGTTTTGAATTATTTTACAGATATTAGTTGTGAATCACGTAACAAAATTCTACTTTTGACTCGTTTTTAAATAATATCCGCAAAATGGCTGTATTGGTAAATAAAAATTCTAGAGTAATAGTTCAAGGATTTACTGGAGGTGAAGGAACATTTCATGCTTCACAAATGATTGAATACGGAACAAACGTAGTTGGTGGTGTAACTCCAGGGAAAGGAGGATCTACACATTTAGATAGACCTGTATTTAATACGGTATCTGATGCTGTTGAAGCTACTAAAGCTGATGTTTCTATCATCTTTGTTCCACCAGCGTTTGCTGCGGATGCAATAATGGAAGCTGCAAATGCAGGCATCAAAGTAATCGTTTGTATTACTGAAGGTATTCCTGTTAATGATATGGTTAAGGCAAAAGAATTTATTAAAGGATTTGATTGTCGTTTGATCGGACCTAACTGCCCAGGTGTTATTACTGCTGGTGAAGCGAAAGTAGGAATCATGCCAGGTTTTGTTTTCAAAAAAGGAAAAATTGGTATTGTTTCTAAATCTGGAACATTAACTTATGAAGCGGCTGATCAAGTTGCTAAAGCTGGATTAGGTATTACTACGGCTATCGGTATTGGTGGTGACCCAATTATTGGAACTACTACTAAAGAAGCTGTTGAATTGTTAATGAATGACCCTGAAACAGAGGGTATCATTATGATTGGTGAAATTGGTGGTAACTTAGAAGCTCTTGCTGCTCGTTGGGTAAAAGAAAACGGTACTAAACCAGTTGTTGGTTTTATCGCTGGTGAAACTGCTCCTGCTGGAAGAACAATGGGACATGCTGGTGCTATAGTTGGAGGACACGATGATACAGCTGAGGCTAAAAAACGTATTATGAGAGAGTGTGGAATTCATGTAGTTGATTCACCGGCTGAAATAGGTAAAAAGATGGCTGAAGTAATGGGTGTATTAGCTTAATTATTTCATTATTATATTTAAAGCTGCTTACGAGCAGCTTTTTTTTTGAATTAAACTAAATAAAATATGAATCCTTTTTTAGAAAAATTTGAAACTCCTTTTCAATCATTTCCATTTGAAAAGTTGAAAACTGAACATTATTTACCTGCTTTAGAAGAAGGTGTACTACAAGGTAAAAAAGATATAGAAGCAATCATTCAAAATCAAGATACTCCAACATTTGAAAACACCATTGCTGCTCTAGATAATAGCGGTAAAATATTAGACTTACTCGGAAACATTTTCTACAATTTACATGAAGCAGAAACAAGTGAAGAATTACAAGAATTAGCACAAGAAATTTCTCCTCGCTTAACAGCATATGGAAACGATATCATGTTGAATGCTGAATTATTTCAAAAAGTAGAGTATGTTTTTAATCATCAAAGTAAAGAAAATCTAACTACTGAGCAAAAAACATTATTAGATAAAACATATAAAAGTTTTGTAAGAAACGGTTCAAAATTATCCAATGAAGCTAAAGAAGAAGTTCGAACAATAGATAAGGAATTAGCTACTTTAACATTAACTTTTGGACAACATGTACTTGCTGAAAGTAATGATTATAAATTGGTTATAACTGATGAAAGTTTATTGGCAGGTCTTCCAGAGGGAGTTATAGAAGCGGCTAAACTTACAGCTCTAGAGAAAGAAATCGAAAATGCTTGGGTTTTTACATTGGACTTCCCTTCATATCTTCCATTTATTACTTATTCTGAAATAAGACATTTAAGAGAAGAAATCTTTTTAGCTTTCGGATCAAAAGCATTTAAAGGAAATGAAAGAGATAACAGTGAAGTAATTAAAAAAATAGCAGGATTAAGACATAAAAGAGCGACAATTCTTGGGTATAAATCTCATGCTGATTTCGTATTAGAGGAACGTATGGCTAAAAATCCATCAACTGTATTTACCTTTTTAGATGAAATTTTAACATATGCTCTACCTGCTGCGAAGGAGGAATTCGAAGAAATTAAAGCATATGCAAAAAGCATTGGTGGACCAGAGGAATTACAACGTTGGGATTTGCCTTTTTATTCAGAAAAATTAAAAAAAGAAAAATTCTCAATTGATGATGAAGTATTAAAACCTTATTTCAAATTAGAGAATGTGATAAATGGTGTTTTTCAAACAGCTAATAAATTATATGATTTAACGTTTGAATTACGAAGTGATATTGAAAAATATCATCCTGAAGTATTAACTTATGAGGTCAAGGATAACAATGGAAATCATATATCTTTACTTTACATGGACTTTTTTCCAAGAGCAGGGAAAAGACAAGGAGCATGGATGACTTCTTTTAGAAATCAAAAAATTGAAAATGGAATCAATGTTCGTCCACATATTTCAATTGTTTGTAATTTCACTAAACCTACTTCAAATAAACCATCTTTATTAACTTTTAACGAGGTTACAACTCTATTCCATGAATTTGGTCATGCATTACATGGAATGTGTGCAAATGGAACTTACGCAAGTATCACAGGAACAAGTGTTTATTGGGATTTTGTAGAATTACCATCTCAAATTCTTGAAAATTGGTGTTACGAAAAAGAGTGTTTGGATTTATTTGCTAAACATTATGAAACGGGTGAATCAATTCCAGAGGAGCTAATACAAAAAATTGTAGATAGTGCTAATTTTCAAAGTGGTTTAGCAGCAATTAGACAAATTGGATTAGGAAAAATTGATATGGCATGGCACAGTCAAGACACATCAAATGTTAAAGATGTAAAAGATTTTGAATTACAATCAGTTAGGCAGACAGATTTGTTTCCGGTTGTAAAAGAAACAATTACGAGTTGTTCATTTTCTCATATTTTTCAAGGAGGGTATTCTTCTGGGTACTATAGCTATAAGTGGGCTGAAGTGATTGATGCAGATGCTTTTGAAGCATTCAAAGAAAAAGGGATTTTTAATAAAGAGGTTGCGAAATCATTCCACGATAATATCTTATCAGCTGGAGGAAGTGAACATCCATCTATTTTATATAGAAAATTTAGAGGAAGAGATGCTGATCCAAAAGCGTTGTTGAGAAGAGAGGGTATGATAAAATAGAAGATCATTTAAAATTGTCAATAAAAAAAAGGGTGCCAATCAGACACCCTTTTTTTTGTATATAAATGGTATTAGGCTTTTAATAACCAACCAAATTCGTCTTCAATTAAACCATTTTTCAAGTCGTTCATGTATTTCTCCATTTTTAATGAAAAAGACCTTGATTCAACTGCTGGTAAATAATAATCCTCTCCTCTAAATCCTATTTTATTGATATGAGCAATAGTTGCTGCTGTTCCAGCTCCAAAAGCTTCTGTACAAGAACCATTTTTTACAGCTTCAATGATTTCTTTAACAGTTACCTTACGTTCTTCTATTTGAATTCCCCATGACTGAGCAACTTCAATTACACTACGTTTAGTTATTCCTCTTAAAATAGTGTCACTCTCTTCAGAAGGTGTAATCAATTTTTCGTCAATTATGAATACAATATTCATCGTTCCAGATTCTTCTACAAATTCATGTGTTTTAGCATCAGTCCATAGTAATTGATGATAACCTTTCAGTTGACCTAATTTTGCAGGGTATAATGAAGCACCGTAATTGCCCGCTGCTTTTGCACGACCTACTCCCCCCTCAGCAGCACGCGTATAATGCTCTTCAATGAGAACATTAACAGGTTCAGAATAATAAGCTCCCACTGGTGAAGCAAAAATCATAAATTTATAATTATCTGATGGTCTTATCCCGACAAATTCGTCAGTAGCAAACATAAATGGCCTAATATACAGTGAGTAACCTGGTTTGTTAGGTATCCATTCTCTATCTAAGTCTACTAATTTTCTAACACATTCCACGAATAATGTTTCGGGAATTAAAGGCATTCCCATTCTTTCGCATGACTCTTGAAAACGTTTAGCATTCATTTCAGGTCTGAAAATTAAAACATCTCCCTCAGGAGATTTGTTAGCTTTCATGCCTTCAAATATTGCTTGACCGTAATGTAATGCAGAAGTAGCAGGATGAACAGGTATTGGACCAAAAGGAAGAATTTCTGGTGTTTGCCATTCTCCATTTGAATATTCCATCAACAACATGTGATCTGAAAAAAGTCTACCAAATGGAAGGTTTTCCCAATCTACCTGTGTAACTCTTGACTCAGGTGTTTGAGTAATTTTAAAGTTGATTGTTTGTTCTAGCATAAAGCAAGCATATTTACGCGAATATAGGAAAATAAATTGTGATTAATTCCTGATTAGACTTACTTGCTTGCTAAATATTTGATTAAAGAATAATTTTATATTTGATTTTCGCTTCTTTTCTTGAACAAGCATTAAAGTGCCACCACTCTGTTGGTATATTTTTAAAATTCTGAGAAGACATTACTTTACGTAGTAATTTTCTGTTTTTTATATGAATTGGTTTTAATAATCCTTGTTTTAAATAATATTCTTCCTTCGATGGATAAGCAATTTCTCTAATGTCATCATATCCCGCTCCCATATCGAGTGGTTTTCCATTTTTATCACAGATGGTAAGATCAACAGCTGCAGCATAATTATGAACACTACCATTTGCTGGGTTTGAGACAAATTTACCTCTTTTAGCAACAGGTATTGAATCTAGTGCGTTCCACATAGCTTTTTGAACAGAAAGAGGTCTAACTCCATCGTAAACTAACAAACTGTATTCTGGGTTTAACTTTTTAAGAAATTTTTGACATTCAGAAATTCTTTTAGCAACATCTGGTTGTAAGTAAATTTTATTAATATTGAAATACAATTGTTTATGCATAAAATTATCAGCAGTGGCATATTTGATTTCAATTTTAATTGTTGGGTTTATTGATTGAACATCAATAAGGTTTTCAAATCCTGCTGGTTTTTCTAATTTTGATTCCTTTATTTGAAATGAAAAAATTAGAATAAAAGTAATAAAGCTTAAAATTAATTTTTTCATTAATCATTTAGTTTTCACAAATATAAGCATGCTATTGCTTTCACAGTTCCTCTATTAATAAAAAATCATTCCTTTTTAATTAAAAAGCGAAGAATTACTAAATTTGTATCTAAAATTTTGAATATGCCTAAAATAGCACAAAAAGCAGTAGATATGCCTGCATCACCGATTCGTAAATTGGTACCTTATGCAGATGCAGCTAAGAAGAAAGGAAAAATAGTTTACCACTTAAACATTGGTCAACCAGACATTGAAACTCCTGAAGTAGCATTAAACGCAATCAAGAATTTTGATCAAAAAGTAATTGAATATAGTCATTCAGCTGGTTTCGAGTCTTATAGAAATGGTTTAGCAGCATACTATCAAAAAACGGGTATTCCAGTTAATTCTGAAGACATTATAATTACAACTGGTGGATCTGAGGCTTTAATTTTTGGCTTCATGACCACTTGTGATCCGGGAGATGAAGTGATTATTCCTGAACCTTTTTACGCAAATTATAATGGATTTGCTGTAACAGCTGGTTTAAAGGTAATTCCTGTTGCATCATCAATAGAAAGTGGTTTTGCATTACCACCTGTGGAGGAGTTTGAGAAAAAAATTACTCCTAAGACCAAAGCTATATTGATTTGTAACCCTGGAAATCCAACAGGTTATTTATATACTAAAGAAGAATTAGAGAAATTAAGAGACATAGTAAAGAAACACGATTTATTTTTATTTGCTGACGAAGTATACCGTGAATTTTGTTATGACGGAGCAGTTCCTTTTTCTACAATGAATTTGGAAGGAATCGAAAATAATGTAATTATGATTGATTCTGTTTCTAAACGATATTCAATGTGTGGAGCTCGTATCGGTGCTTTAATTTCTAAAAACAAAGAAGTTATTTCTTCTGCTTTAAAATTTGGACAAGCGCGCTTATCTCCTCCAACAATTGATCAGATTGCTTCAGAAGCTGCATTAAATACACCTCAATCGTACTTTGATAATGTTGTTTCAGAATATGTAATTCGAAGAAATATTATGGTTGACGGCTTGAACAGCATACCTGGAGTATTTTGTCCAAAGCCGAGTGGCGCCTTTTATTGCGTTGCACAATTTCCGGTAGATAATGCAGAGAAATTTTGTCAATGGCTATTAGAAGAATTTGAATTTGAAGGAGCGACAGTGATGATGGCTCCAGCAAGTGGGTTCTACTCTACTCCTGGTTCTGGAGTAAACGAAGCGAGAATCGCTTACGTTTTAAATCAAGACTCTTTAAAGAAATCAGTTCGAATTCTTGAGGAAGCATTGAAGGTTTATCCAGGAAGAATTTAATTTGATACAATTTAAAATAAATAAGGTTGTTCTTAGAGCAACCTTATTTTTTTATTGATTATATGAAGAAAATTAGTGTTATTGTTACAACTTATAATGGTAGTAAAACAATTTCTAAGACACTTGATTCAGTTTTAAGTCAAGAGGGAAAAGGAATTGATTTTGAACTCGAATTAATAGTTGTTGATGATTGCTCAACAGATGAAACTTATAGCATATTACAAGGGTTTAATCTAATTTTATTACAAAATAAAACAAATTCAGGTGGTCCAAATAAGGGAAGGAATTTAGGGTTAAGTATTGCAACAGGAGATTTTATTTGTATTATAGATCAAGATGATTTTTGGAAAAAAGACCGAATAAAATATGTTTTACCCTACTTAGATAAAGCCCCAATTATTACTTGTGGTTATGAAATTGTTAATGTAACTACCAATAGCTCAATCGTTAGAATTCAAACAGATAAAGAAGAGTTTGTTTATTTTGAAAAAAATGAGACTTTTAAAAAAAGATTAACTAAATCTTTAAATGGTCAAAATACATATATGGCATCCATTTTATTTTCAAATAAATTAAAAAATATATTGTTCGAGGAAAATTTCGGAATGGTTGACTTTGATTGGTTATTACGATTGTTTCATGAACAACCTTCAATTGAAGTGTGTAAAGTTTTATATGAACGATTTGTAGACGGTTCGAATCTCTCATTGAATGAAAGATATAGAAGGTTTGATTTTTATTATTCTTTACTTACAATCGAGTCGTATGAAAACTCTTATCCGAAAGAAACAAAAATTGCTACTAAAAAAATATTTGGTAGCAGAGCAAGGTATTACTATGTTATTGGAAATATGAAAAAAGCGAGGTATTATTTTTTAAGATCTCAATATAATTTAAAAACTTTGTTTTACTATTTAACCACATTTATAGGTAGTAAAATTGTAAAAAAATATTTCAATGTTTTTGGTTAAAAAAATAAAATCAACATTAAATCAGTATAAACAGAACGTTTATTCATATTTTAGAAAACTTAAAATGAGATTACTAGATGATAAGTCATTAGTTTCACATTTAAGACCGCAAATACAGATAAATAAAAAGTGGTATGGTAATAGTTATGGAGGATTTTACATACATCCTGATGTATTAACTAATACTTCAATTGTTTATTCAGTAGGTATTGGAAGAGATTTAAGTTTTGATAAAAAAGTGATGAAAAATCATAAATGTAGAGTATATGGTTTTGATCCTACACCTAAATCTATTGAATACATTAATTCTATTCCAAATTTAAGCTTGTTTAATTTTTATAACTTTGGATTAGCTACAGAAACTGGAAAAGTTAAATTTTATTTACCAAAAAATAAAAGAGCAGTTTCTGCTTCAATAGTAATTTCAGAAGTTTTTGATAAATCAGATTTTATCGAGGTTGAAATGAAAAGCTTTGATGACATAGTGAATGAATTAGCTCATAAAAAGATTGACGTTTTAAAAATTGACATTGAAGGAGCTGAATATGATGTTTTAAAAAGTATTTTAGAATCAAATGTTGAAATAGGTCAATTATTAATAGAATTTCATGATAGATTATTTGAAAATGAAATAAAATCTGTGGAATCTATTAAATTATTAAATTCACATGGTTTTAAAATATTTGGTTCTTCATTAAATCATGAAGAAATCTCACTAATTAATGAGAAATTAATCTAAATAAATAATAAGTTTCTAAAATGTCTATAGTTCAAAAAGATGCCTTTAATACAATGATTTTATCATACTTAGGTGTTTTTCTTGGATATATAAATAGAGGTGTTTTATTTTTTGTGTTTTTAAAAACGAGTCAAGTAGGTTTAATTAACTTAGTTGCTTCAGTAGGATTATTATTTGCTCAATGTGCAAATCTTGGTACCATCTATTCTATATGGAAATTTTTTCCATTTTTTAGAGATGATAAAAATAAAACCAAAGGTTTGCTTTTATTACACATTTTAATCGTTCTGATTGGAGTATTAATTTTTACTTCCTTTTCTATTTTTTTTAAAGATGAACTCACCTCTTTTTACACAAATAAATCCAAAGAATTTGTAGACTACTATTATTGGATTTTACCAATTGGTATAGGTAATGTATTTTTTTTACTTTTTGATAATTATCTTAGAGGTAAATACAAAAACATTATTGGAATCTTTGCTAATGAGATTATACTAAGAGTAATAATATTAATTTCATTGTTGCTCTTTGGCTTTGATTTAATTGATTTTAAAACTTTTTCCATCTGTTTTTTTATTGCACATGTAATTCCGATGATTATTTTGGGTTTACATTTATTAAAACAAAAGGAATTAACATATAAAATTTCTAAAATTTATATCCCAAAACGATTTCGTAAAATAATTATTTCATTTAGTTTATATAACTATATCAACACCCTTGGAGCATTATTTGTAGTAACATTAGACTCCTTGATGATTGCATCCTATTTAGGTTTGAGTGAAACTGCTGTTTATACTCAAATCGTATTTTTCACGGGTGCTTTAATGATTCCCTACAGGTCGATTATTCGAGTAAGTTCAAATTTTATACCTACTTATTGGAAAAATAAAGAACTAAACAAAATGAATGATTTATATAAAAAAGTTAGTTCAGTTTGTTTGTTTTTTGCACTGTTTTTGTTTTCAATTGTTTGGATTAATATTTACGATATTTTTGCCTTCTTTCCAAAAGAATATGAAAGCGGGATAAGTGTTTTTTTAATTTTAATGATTGGAAAAATAATTGATATGTACTTTGGATTAAATGGAACAATACTTTTTACTTCAAAAAAATACAAATTTGATATTTTGTTTACGATTATTTTATTTGTGATCGTTTACACTATGAATATATTTTTAATTCCAATTTATGGAATCAATGGGGTTGCAATTTCAACTTCTATTTCTTATGTTGTTTATAATATTTGCAGACTTATGTTTGTTTATTATTATTACAAACTACTTCCATTTACAATCAATCAATTTAAATTAATTATTCTTTTTCTGTCTGTTATGACAATAGGTTTTTTTGTTTTTCCGTTAACAGATATTATTTTGTTGAACCTATTTATTCAAACAATTTACATACTTATTTTTTTTATTGGAACTATCTATTTATTCAAACTTGAGGAAAGTTCTATTGAGTACACTAATAAAGGTTTGCTTTTTATAAGACAAAGATTTTTTAAAAAGTAAATAAAATCGATTGCTTTAAATTAGTTCTTCAGATAGTTTTTCGTAGTCAATTCCATCGAATGTCCCTGAACTCATCATTAATAATACTTTGTTTTTTGAGTCAAATCTTTTAATGAATTCAATCACCTCTTTTGTCTCATTAACTACTGTAACATTCTCTCCAAAGGCAGTTTTTACCTGAGGAACTGAAATTGGATCTAATTTTTTATGTAACACAACTTGAGGATTGAAGTAGACCAAAGCATGATCTGCCTTCACCATAGTATTTTTGTAGTTTGGTAAAAACTCTTTTTTCAAGGAAGAAAAAGTATGTAATTCCATACAAGCAATAAGCTCTCTTTCAGGATATTGTTCTTTTACAGCGTTTGTTGTTGCTAATAGTTTTGAAGGTGAATGTGCAAAGTCTTTAAACATAACAAAATTGCTGTTTTCAACAACTTTTTGTAATCTTTTACCTGCACCTTTAAAGTCAGCCATTGCTTTTAAAAATTCATCAGATGAAATTCCAATTTCTTGACTTAATTTCATTGCACCTATAAGGTTTTGTAAGTTATGTGCTCCAAAAATTTGTAAAGCGTATGATTTATTTTCAAATTCAATTTCAGTGCCAGTTTCTGTAACAATATATTTTGGTGTTTGATAAGAAATAGTTTTAATTTTTCTTGAAAATTGTTCCCCTATTTTATTTACTTCTTCATCATCAGAATTATACACCAGTGTTCCATCGGGTTCAATACAATCACAGAAAATTTTAAATTGATCGATGTAGTTTTCGAAGGTTGGAAAAACATTAATATGATCCCAAGCGATCCCGCTTATTATTGCTGCATGTGGTTTGTATAAATGGAATTTAGGTCTTCTGTCTATGGGAGAACTTAAGTATTCATCTCCCTCCAGAATCATATATGGAGCTGAATCGGTTAGCTTAACCATACAATCATAACCTTCAAGTTGAGCACCGACCATATAATCGACTTCTAACCCAAGTTTAGATACTACATGTAAAATCATAGACGTGATCGTTGTTTTTCCATGACTTCCACCAATTACTATTCTTTTTTTATTGATACTTTGCTGATACAAATACTCAGGATAAGAATAAATTGGTATACCTAATTCTTTTGCTTTTAATAATTCAGGGTTATCATTTCGAGCATGCATTCCCAAGATAACAGCTTCTAAATCAGTATGTATATTCTTTTCGTTCCAACCTATTTGAGAAGGATAAATTCCTTGTTTTTTTAAGCGAGATGCAGATGGTTCAAAGATTTCGTCATCTGATCCAGTAACTAAATATCCTTTTCTGCTTAAAGCGATAGCTAAATTATGCATGGCACTTCCACCAATAGCAATAAAATGAACTTTTTTTATCATAGATTTAGTTTTTTTTCATGTTAGCATTTTGTGTTTCAATTTGCCAAACATGTTCAGTAATAGGTTGATTATCTTTTGAGTAAGTAATAGAATTTTTAGTAACTGTTCTAACATAAACAGCCCCATAGCCATTTTTTACAACAATTCTTCGGGTAATAACAGCATAAGCGAGTCCTCGATCATCATTTTTATTGAAGGATTCTTCCGTCACTCCTTCTGGATAGGAAGCACCGAGTGAATTGGCTGCTTTATCATCAAATTTGATAGATTTGTTATCTATGTTTTCAAATAAATCTCTAATGTCTTGAGATTTATCAAATTGTTTTCTTTCTTCAGAATCATAATTATCAGAAAGGTTATTTGATTTGTTTGAAATTATTGAAGCATCAGAAGATGAATTAACAGAGGGTAATGCAGCATTTATTTTTGAAATATTTGTATTCAATTGATCCATGGTTGAAAATTCATTTTGATATTCTTTTTTAGTTGCTTCTGTACTAGCATCATAGTTTTTTTGATCAATTTTTTTTAGTTCATTAATTGACGAATTTTGACTGTTTTTACCTTTATTTTCAAATTCTGAATTATCAATTTCAACCTTATTAATGTTTGATTGCGTATTTTCATTTGCCTTATTTCTGATCAATTCATTTTCATCATTATTATTACTCATTACCTGATTAAGTGCGAGTAATTGATTTGATTGGTCTTTCTGTTTTGTATCGTTGTTAATTAATAAGCTGTCCATTGATTTACCATCAACTTTGGTTATTCTATCCGTATTTAATACAACATTCTTATTAGTCATTTTTGAAATAGAGTCTTCATTTAAATTGATTTTAGTTGCAATGGGTGAAAAACCAACTTTATTGGTAATATTTTTATTAAATTGATTCCTAGTAGAGCTATCTTGTTTCAGCTCTTTCATTTCCATACCTTTATTTATTTCATAATGTTTTTGGTCATTAGAAAAATTCTTATCAATGTTATATTTATCTAATTCTATGAATGTGGAATCGAATTTATCAATCTGATCAAATTTAGATAATTGATTATCGTTTATTTTCTTTTCTTCTTTCAGATTTAAATGATTTATGTCAGCTATCTTGTAATTTAATTCATCTTTAATCTTCTTTTCTGCTATTTCAATACTATCATTAAATCTTGTAGTTTTAATAGCTAGATAAACATCCATTTCTGCTCCAACTGGCTTTTGAATACTAGAAATACTATCTAGATTTTTATATTTTTCTGTTAATGAAATCGATGTTTTTATTCCTTTTTCATTTTGAAGATTCGAGTATTCATCATTGATGTTATTTAGTTTAACACTTTTTTTCTGAATTTCTTCTTTAAGTGAATCTTGTTGTATTTTGGAATTTGAGGTAACAGCATCTATTTTTTCCATTGCAGATTTAATATCATTTTTTGATGAATTAATCTCTTTTTCCCTGTTTACCAATAGATTTTCTTCTTTGTATGACGATTTTATACCATTACTATCAATTGAATTATTTCTTCTATTTTGTCTTTTAGCTTCAGCTTCAGCTAAAATTTTTTCTGCGTCATTAATTGATAAATTAGAAGAAACTCCTAAATCTGGTAATGGAGCAGATTTCTCAACAGGTTTAGGGTTCAGTTTTGCATCTATTTCTTCTATTTTTCTTTTAGGGTATGCATCATTAGGTTTTAGTCCTAATGCTCTTTGATAGAGAGCCTTTGCGTTTTCAAGTTCGTTTAAGTTAAATTTTTCGTCCGCTTTATTGATAATTTTTTGGTAGTTCTTACCTTCTTCTTCACCAGTTTTGTTTTTTGAATTTGCAATGCTTTTGTCTCTTTGGTTTAGAGCATATTTATCTGATGGGTTTAATGAAAGAGCTTTCTCATATATATCTTTTGCCTCTATAAACTTATTTTGTGAAAACAGTCCATCTGCTTCACGAATGTATTTATTAAACTCATTTTTTTTATCATCAGAAAGTTGTGCTTTCAAATTGAAAAAAGAAAAAAGAAAAAGAATTGTGAAAAAAAATTTTTTCATTGAATTTGAAATTAGCTAAACTTAACTAACAAATATCTTAAAAAATAAAGACTTTATGAAAGTTTCTGTATCAAAAGAGCTAGGTTAATATTATTTTTAATTATTTTTAAATTATTCCATTTGATATTCAAATTACTATGAATAATATAGTTTATATACTAACACTTCTTTTTTGTTTGATTTTTAACTTCAAAGCTAGTTCACAATACTTACCAGATGATTTTATTTTGAAATTTAAAGATTCTGAAGAGCTTGTTTCGGTCAGTGTTGCAAATAATAGTTATGTGGAACGATTTGTTAAATCTGAAGGGTTTTCTATTGAAAATAAAACAAAAAATTGGTTGTATTTACGTTTGAAAGGAAAATCTTATTATAAGTTATTGCATTCTGAAATTGCAAGGTATGTTTATTCAGATTTCTCAGAACCAAGTTTTCTAAATGATTCATCTAGAGTAATCCATAGAGTTAACGAGGTGCACTCGGGTATGAATCTACCTAATAAATATACAGGAAGAAATGTTGTCGTAGGCATTATTGATTCTGGGGTAGATTTCTTACATGAAGACTTTAAAGATAGTACTGGGAAAACTAGAATTTACAGATATTGGGATCAATCTGATAAATTTCCAACTAATATACCAAAACCTTATAATTATGGGATGATTTGGACTAAGAATGATATAGATAATGGAAAATGTACTGCTATTGATAATTCTGGTCATGGAACAAATGTTACTGGAGTAGCAGCTGGAAATGGAAGAGCAAATGGAAGAAATAAAGGAATGGCTCCCAATGCAACCATTGTGATGGTGGAAACAAATTTATCAGCAGCAAATTGGACATTAACAGTAGCGGATGCTTGTGATTATATTTTTAAAGTTGCTGATAGTTTGGGCTTACCAGCTGTGATTAATATAAGTAATGGTGTTCAGTTTGGTTCTCATGATGGTTCGGATCCGGCATCCGAAAAAATTGAAGCACTTTTAGATGAAAAGCCTGGTCGAATAGTTGTTGCTTCGGCTGGTAATTCTGGTAATGCAGGAAAATATCACATTCATGTTGATGTAAATTCAGACACTTCATTTTACTGGGTTAAACCTTCAATTAATGGTATTGCTGGAGTTAATACTATTTATGTAGATATGTGGTCGGATTCAATTGATTTTTCAACTGTTTTTTTTGGTACGGGTGCAAATTTAACTACGGGAAATTTTGCTTTACGTGGTGTTACACCATATCGAAATTTCAATCAAATTTTTACAAAATCACCAGGTGCATTTAGAGATACATTATATGGTTTTTCAGGTAATAAGCTAGCATATGTTGATTACTATGCTTCAATTGTAAACCGTATTGCTAGAATCGAATGGGTTGTAACTTCTATAGATAGTACGAATTATTTTTTTCAGTTTAGAGCTACAGGTTCTGGTAGTTTTGATGGCTGGAGTGGAGAGTTAAATAAGCGAAGTAATGGTAAAACATATACCGATTTTATTACTACTAATTTGCCAACTTCGATTGAACTACCAATGATGAAAAATTATGTGATGGCTGATACGTTACAAACTATTTTCTCATCTTACATATCATCTGAGAAGGTAATCACAGTAGGAAATATTTCTAACCGACATTCCTATAAAGCAAAAGATGGTAATATATACTTTAGTAATTTTCCAGTAGGTAAAATATTTACAAGTTCTTCTAAGGGACCAAATAGAAAAAAGGTAATAAAACCAGATGTTGTTGCGACAGGAAATTACACATTGACTTCCGCCCCACTTTACCAATTAAATGATCCAAGTAGAAATAATAAAATTGATGAAGGAGGAATGCATTCTTTGAATGGAGGAACCTCAATGTCTGCACCTGTTATTGCAGGTATTGCAGCTTTGTATCTAGAAAAGTGTTCGAGAGCAACATATTTTAATTTCAAAGATGATTTAACAAAATCTGCTTCAGCGAATCAATATTCTGGTATTTTACCTAATTATGCCTATGGTTATGGAATTGCAAATGCTTTAGAATTAGTTAAGTCAACATCAAATTCATTTACAAATATCGGGGATACAATTATTCAATGTGATTTGCCTGCTAAAGTGCAAATAAATGGTAATAAAACAATTAATTCTGTTATTTGGAGTGATTTATCTAATTCTGTTACAAAAACTTTTTCAAAACCTGGTGTCTATCAATTTATTTCCTACGATCTTAATAATTGTTTTTCTAAAGATTCAATCAGAATTCAAATTGATACGCTTAAACCAAAAATCTCCATTTTTAATAAAGATTCAAAAACGATTACTTGTTTTGGAGATCCTGTTAAGTTAACCGTTTCAGGAGCGGAAAAATATGTTTGGAATGGAGGTTCTTTTTTTAATAGAGATTCAAATTTCATTTCAATTCCAGGTGTTTATAAAGTAATTGGAACAGGAAAAAACAATTGTACTAGTATTGATTCCATTTTAATTACAAAAGATCTAAATCCAACGGTATCAATTTTAAATAGTTCTATTGGTCAATATATCACTTGTAAACAAAAAAAAATTGATTTGAGCGCAACAGGAGCAGTCACATATTCATGGAATCGTGGAAAGAGTTTGTCTGGTTTAACAAACCAAATAATTGACTCTGGTATGGTTGTTCTTGAAGGAAAAGATAACAAAGGTTGTATTGGAAAGGATAGTATTTTAATTTTGGTTGACACGGTAAAGCCGAATTTAAAAATACAGTTTGTTGGTTCCAAATCGATTTCATGTAATAATGATCCTGTTGTTATTCAAGCTAGTGGAGCGGTTTATTATGACTGGGATGGAGGAAACTTTCCTAAAAACGCAAAAAACTTATTTTACTTACCAGGGAATTATAATCTAGTGGCCACGAATTTAAATGGTTGTTTTACCAAAGATAGTATACGTTTGTATAAATTAGATTATCCAACAATTCCTACCATTGAACTTAAAGATTCTTTTTTGATTGCCTCAAAATCTATCAACTATCAATGGTATAAAGACGGAATTGAACTTAAAAATGATACATTGCAATCATTATTAGTAAATGAGAATGGAGTATATATGGTTGCTGTTAATTTGAATGGTTGCGTGTCAACTTCAAGTTATTTTAAAACAAATTTAAGCACAGAGAATATCTCCACCCTCCCTCTTTATTTGTTTCCAAACCCTTTAATTTCCAATCAATTTGAAATTAAAAACGTTTCTAAAAATAGACATATTGAAATAAAAGACATTACTGGAAAAAGTATTGACTTTGAAGAGGTAGGAGTCAATTTGTTTGAAATTAAAAACGCGACTAGTGGTATTTATTTTGTTTTAGTGAAAGATGGAAATCAAAATCAAACATTTAAAATCTTGAAAAATTAATGTTTACAAACATTTATTTCTTTATTTTTGGCAAACAAATATTTTAGTGAATGAATTTAACAGGTATTATTGCTATTTCCGGAAGACCGGGTTTATTTAAAGTTGTTGCTCAAGGAAAAAACAATTTAATTGTTGAATCTTTAGAAGACGGAAAACGTTTTCCTGCATATTCAACAGATCGTATCTCAGCATTAGAGGATATTAGTGTTTACACATATGAAGAAGATGCTTCCCTAGGTGAGTTATTTGAAACAATTTTTCATAAAGAAAATGGTGGAGAAGCACCATCACACAAAGCAGATAAACTTACACTTGAAAATTATTTGTTAGAAGTTTTACCAAATTACGACCAAGAAAGAGTTTATTTTTCTGATTTAAAGAAAATTTTTCAATGGTATAATTTATTACACAAATCTGGTTTGTTAATACCGACTGAAACTGAATCTGAAAAGATTGAGGAGGCAGTTGTTGTTGAAGAAACCGTTGTTTCAGAAACAGAAGAAAAACCTAAAGCTAAAAGAGCTCCTAGAAAAAAAGTGGTTAAGACTGAAGAATAACCTAAGTTTTATAATTATAAAAAAAAGTGTCTATGATTAGACACTTTTTTTGTTTTATTAGATATTGTCACCCCTCACAAACCTATCTCAAAGGTTGAAATACAATTTAGGTTCTATTTTTATTCAAAATCATTTATTTCTGTAGGGTTTTCTAAGATGTTTTCAGCAAGTTTTATCGTGTTTTTCCCCTCTACGCTATCAATAATCCATTTTTGACATTTAGGAAAACTATCTGTCATTCTAGCAATATGAATTACCGATGATGCTTTTACACATTTTTCAGCTTCAAATACAATAAAATATTTCAGTTTGTTGATATTTAATCCGTTTTGAAAGTACATTTCATTTAAACGTTTTGGTGTTCCAATCACAATATCCGCTCCATTAAATAAAGCAATTCGTTGTTTTACTTTATCTCCTTGTTCGAAAACAAGCGTATGAATCATCTGTGTTCTTTTGGATATTTTTAACCACATTGATTCAATCCATAAACAAATATCTTTCGAAGGTGCTACTATTAATATTCGTGGAGCATCATCCTCTGCTGGGATTTGAAGTACTTCTACCATTCCAGCGAGAACAGAAATTAAGGTATTCTCTGTATCGGTTGAAAGAGCAATTACATCTCCACCCGATTTCACTTTTGAAAAACAAAAAGATTGTATTTCAGTTTCAAGTGAAATTTGATTTAATGTTAAATTCTCTATCAATTGTTCAAATTTGATTTTAGGCATACCTTTAATTTTCAGCAAAAATAGGATTAAAACTTTTTTATCGCTTGCGTGTTCTAAAAAAAGCGAGATAAATCGTTAAATTTAAACTTCAAATAGAGACAACGTTGGAAAAATTCATTCATATAAAAGGTGCTAGGGTAAATAACCTTAAAAATCTCGAAGTTAAAATACCACATGGAAAATTTACTGTGATTACTGGTTTGTCTGGTTCTGGTAAATCTTCCCTTGCCTTTGATACATTGTATGCAGAAGGTCAGCGTAGATATGTTGAAAGTTTATCTTCTTATGCGCGTCAATTTTTAGGAAAATTAGACAAGCCAGAAGTTGATTTTATTAAGGGGATTGCTCCTGCGATAGCGATAGAACAAAAAGTAACCTCTACTAATCCAAGATCCACTGTTGGTACGAGTACTGAAATATATGATTATTTAAAAGTCCTTTTTGCACGTGTTGGTAAAACGATTTCCCCTATTTCTGGAAATGAAGTAAAAAAGCACAGTGTATCTGATGTGGTTGATTATATAAAATCATTACAGGAAGGGATGAAAATGTTAATCTTATCCCCTATTCTCTCTTTCGAAAAATATGGTGTTGAAAGACAATTGTCGCTTTTGAAAGAACAAGGTTTTGCTAGGGTTTTAATTCAAAATGAAGTACTTGATTTAGATGAAGTAAATTCGGATACACAAGGTATACTAAAAGCAAAACTTGTAATTGATAGAATAAAATCAACTACAGATGAAGATGCTTTATTACGTGTTTCAGATTCTGTATCTTTAGCATTTTCAGAAGGTAATGGAAATTGTGAATTATTTTTACCTGATACGGAGGAGATAATACAATTTAACAATCGATTTGAGTTGGATGGTATGGAATTCGTTGAGCCTACGGAACAATTTTTCACATTTAATAATCCGTATGGTGCATGTAAACGTTGTGAAGGTTTTGGTTCTGTTATTGATATAGATCCAAAACTAGTGATTCCTGACCCTACCTTGAGTGTTTATCAAGGGGCTATTGCCTGTTGGAAAGGAGAAACTATGGGAGAATACCTAAGAGATTTGGTCCTAGCATCTACTAAATTTGATTTCCCAATTCATCGACCAATTGAAGAATTAACTCAGGAACAATATAACCTACTTTGGTCTGGAAATAAATATTTTATGGGATTAAATGCTTTCTTTAGTTTTCTGGAAAGTCAGACCTATAAGATCCAATACCGTGTTATGCTTTCGCGTTACCGAGGAAAAACGATTTGTTCAGATTGTAGGGGGACTCGATTAAGAAAAGATAGTAATTATGTTTTTGTGGGTGGAAAAACGATTACCGACATTGTTTTAATGCCTATTAGAGAAAGTTTTCATTTTTTTGACACGATACAATTAACTGATTATGAAGAAAAATTAGCTTCTCGTATTTTAACTGAAATCAAAAATCGTTTACAATTTTTATGTGAAGTTGGTTTAGAATACCTTACTTTAAATCGAACTTCAAATACTTTATCAGGTGGTGAATCTCAACGAATCAATTTAGCGACTTCTTTAGGAAGTAGTTTAGTCGGTTCAATGTATATTCTTGATGAACCTAGTATTGGCTTACACCCAAGGGATACCAAACGATTGATTAGTGTATTAGAAAATTTGAGAGATATTGGAAATACAGTAATTGTTGTTGAACACGAGGAAGACATGATGAAAGCTGCTGATGAAATTTTAGATATTGGTCCGATGGCGGGGATTTATGGCGGAGAGGTTGTTTTTCAAGGAAATGACTCACAATTACGCAGTCAAAAAAATAGTCTTACTGCGCAATATCTAACCAAAGAACGAGTTATTCCTATTCCTGAAAGAAGAAGAAAATCTAATCAATATATTGAAATACTAGAGGCAAAAGAAAATAATTTACAAGGAGTTACAGTTAAAATTCCATTATATAGTTTTGTTTGTGTAACTGGAGTTAGTGGTTCAGGTAAGTCTACTTTAATTAAGGAAGTATTATTTCCAGAAATCAGAAAGAAACTTGGTGTTTTTGGAGATTATCAAGGAGAAAGTAAAGGAATCGATGGAGATGTAAAGCTGATCAAAGCGATTGAAATGATCGATCAAAATCCAATTGGTAAGTCTTCTAGAAGTAATCCGGTTACTTATGTGAAGGCCTTTGATGACATTCGAGACCTTTATTCAAGACAATCTATATCAAAATCAAGAGGTTATAAACCCGGTTTTTTTAGTTTCAATGTTGAAGGAGGTCGTTGTGAAATGTGTGAAGGAGAGGGTTCAATCACTGTAGGAATGCAATTTATGGCTGATGTTCATCTTACATGTGATTCTTGTAATGGTTTAAGATATAAATCTGAAACACTTGAAGTTACTTATCGAGGAAAAAATATTGCAGATTTACTTGCAATGGATATAAGTGAGGCTCTAGCTTTTTTTAAAGAACAAAAAGGAACCCTTGAAGATAAAATTGTGGCTAAAATTCAACCATTAGAAGATGTTGGTTTAGGCTATGTAAAAATGGGACAATCTTCCAGTACGCTTTCAGGTGGTGAAGCACAGCGAATAAAACTTGCTTCCTTTTTGACTAAAGGAACAAATTCTCAACATACCCTTTTTATTTTTGATGAACCTACTACGGGATTACATTTTTATGATATAGAGAAATTACTAATTGCCTTCCAACGATTAATCGATGCAGGCAATTCAATCGTAGTTATAGAACACAATGGAGATATTATTAAATGTGCGGATTGGGTTATTGATTTAGGTCCAGAGGGGGGGGATCTAGGAGGAAAAGTTGTATTTGAAGGAACACCGGAGGAATTAATTAATACAGCAGATAATCATACGGGTATTCATTTAAAAGATAAATTTTAGATTTGTAGAATGAAATTTCAGCATCCTGGGTATTTATTCTTTTTATTTTTTTTGATTGTTCCAATCATTATTCATCTATATAGCTTTAGACAATATAAAACGTTTTACTTTTCAAGTATCATATTTCTTAAGAATATTGACCAAGAAACAAAATCAATTAGAAAATTAAAGCATCTTTTAATATTGATATCTAGGTTATTAGTTGTTTTGTTTTTGGTGGTTACTTTTTGTCAGCCTTTTATTCCTTTAAAAAATAATAGTCATCAAAATACAGGGAATGTGATTGCAATTTATATTGATAATTCCTTTTCAATGAGTCAATTGGGTGTAGATGGTCAATTATTATCTCAAGCAAAAGAACAAGCTAAGAAAATAATTAATCAGGCTCCTGTAGGTTCGCGTATTTTATTATTTACAAATGAGTTAAGTGCAGTTGAAGAACAATTTACTTCAAAGACTAATTTGTTAAATCGTTTAGATAAGATTAAAATTCAATCATTTAGTACACCAATAACAAAAGTGATTGATCGCATTCAGAATATCGTTACCAACCACAAAGAAATTTCTTCTTTAAATAGTAAGCAATATATTTACTTTAGTGATTTTCAGAATAATAGTGCGATTCGGAAAGTTAAAATTAAAGAAAAAAAACAAAGTTATTTTTATCCGCTTCAGTTAACCCCGCAAACAAAAGGTAATGTAGCAATCGATAGTGTTTGGTTTAATGAGCCAAATTTTAAAATAAAGGTTAACAATGAGTTGCATGTGAAAGTAAGTAATTATGGAGAAGAAGATTGTTCGAATTTAGAAGTTGTTTTAGACATAAATAAAACGAAAAGAACTGTTTTTGTTGATTTGAAAGCAGGAAATTCTAAAGATATAACTATCAATTATACTGATTATCAATCTGGTATTAAGCAAGGTAAAATACATATCAATGATAAAAATCTAGATTTTGATGACGATTATTTCTTTACTTATGAAGTACTTCCCTATTCTTCCATTCTTATCATCAATGGCGAAGATGCAAATGGTGCTGTAAATCAAGTGTATTCTCTTGATAAATATTATCGATTAAGCGAAGTGAAATATGGATCTTTTTTGCCCGATGACTTAAAAAACAAACAATTAGTTGTTTTAAATGGATTAAAAGAAATAAATCAAGGTCTAGCTATTTCCCTTAAAAATTTCCAGAGGAAAGGAGGTTCACTTGTACTTTTTCCCTCGAAAGATGCTGATTTACAGAGTTGGAATTCTTTCTTATCACTTATAGGAATTTCGGGGATCGGTAAATTTGAAAAAATGTGGTTAGAATGTGAAAAACCTTCGATTGAATCTCCCTTTTACAAAGGTGTTTTTGAGCAAAATCCAAAAAATATATTGCTACCTAAAGTTAAAGGATATTATTCTATCAATAATAATTTCAATTCTTCTATTCTTTCATTACAAAATAAGAAACCTTTATGGGTAAAACAAAACACTTCTTATTTGTATACTAGTTTGTTAGATAGTTTAGGTTCAACTATCGTTTCAAATAGTTTGTTCCCAGTTATTTTATTAAGGATTGCGGAATTAAGTCAGCAAAAAATGGATATATCTCATCGATTGGGTTCTGAAAATCGTATTCAAATATACCCCACAAATTCTTCGAATACATCAAGTAAATCGGTTACACCTTATCATTTAAAAAATGAAGTCTTAGATTTGATACCTTATTCTGAGGAGATAAACAATGAAAATTTCATTTCTTTGGTTGGACTTCAACATTATCAAGGCTTAAAACAAGGTGTTTATCTGTTAGAAAATGAAAATTATAAAACCAATATCGCTCTTAATTACACAAGAGAAGAGTCAAATATAAAGTCCTTGAATTCAGATGAAATTGTTGCATTATTTGATGGTGTTGATTCAAAGCATTTAAATTATACATCTATTGAGTCAGGTACAGAATTACTAAAAGTAGATTTGGAAAAACCACAAGAGTTTTGGCGAATTTTCTTATTTTTAGCACTTATTTTTGTGTTAACCGAAATGGCTTTAACACGATTTATGAAATAAACCTTATTGTTTATGAATGTTTTAATCAAAAATGCGCGTGTATTTGATACACAGTCCTCACATTATAATCAAGTTGTTGACATTCGAATTAAAGATGGAATCATTTCTGAAATTGGCATTAATTTAATTGGTTCTGATGAATTCATAATTCAAGAAGAAGATTTATATGTTTCTCAAGGTTGGGTGGATGGAAAAGCACATTTTTGCGATCCGGGTGATGAACATAAAGAAACGATAGAAACGGGTTTAGAAGCAGCTGCTTTTGGAGGATTCACTCATGTCGCAATGTTACCTTCTACTAATCCGGTTGTTGATGGTAAAACTCAGATTGAATATGCTCTTCGTAAATCAGAAAATCAAGTGAGTTCATTAATTCCATTGGGATCGGTGACAGTAAAAATGGAAGGTGAAAATCTATCTGAAATGTTTGATATGTATCAATCTGGAGCTAAGTTATTCACTGATGATACAAAACACTTGTCAACTGGTATTTTATATAGAGCTTTATTATATGCTAAGAATTTTAATGGGAAAATCATTGCTTTTTGTAGAGATAGTTCTCTTGCTAAAGGTGGTCAGGTGAATGAGGGCGAAGCATCTACACGTACAGGTTTAAAGGCAGATCCAACAGTAGCTGAAATCATTGATTTAAAAAGAAATATAGAATTGGCTGAATATACGGGAGGGAATTTACATGTTACGGGTATTTCATCAAAGGAATCAGTAGAAATTATAAAACAAGCAAAAGCGAAAGGAATACAAATTACTGCAGATGTTCACGTTGAACAATTGATTTACAACGAAAAAGAAGTGTTAGATTTTGATGTGAATTTCAAATTAAAACCAGTGCTACGTCGTGAGGAAGATCGTTTGGCTTTGTGGAAAGGTCTAAATGACGGAACTATTGATGCTGTTTTTTCAAACCATAGACCCTTTGACACGGAAGAAAAAGAAGTTGAATTTGATCATGCATCCTTTGGTAATTTGAATTTACAAACGGTTTTTAATTCTTTTAAAATAGCAAAAGAGTTTGATTTAGAATTAGTTATTGATATATTATCAAAAAGAAATAGAGCGATTTTAGAGGTTAAATCTAGACCAATCGAAGTAGGAGAAAAAGCAGACTTAACGTTCTTTAATCCAACTAAAACATGGGAATTTACGAAAGAGGATTTAGTTTCTAGCACCAAAAACACTCCATTACTTGGAAAAACACTTACCGGATTTGTTTACGGAGTTTACAACAATGGAAAAATGCAATTACGTTAATTAAAATAACAGTGAGGTGAAAACCATTCTTTCATTTATGTATCAATTTTTTAAAGGAGCTCAAACAGTGGGCTCCTTTTTTCCTAGTACCCCTATTTTAGCTTCAAAAATTGTGAAACACATCGATTTTTCTTCTGCAAAATTGATTGTTGAAGTCGGGCCAGGAACAGGTGTTTTTACACGAAAGATATTGAAAAAATTAAGTGAAAATGCTGTTTTTATTGCATTTGAATTAAATGAAAAATTTTACAATAAACTAAAGATTGACATCATTGATCCTCGTTTTGTTTTAATTAATGGTAGTGCAGAAGATTTACAAACATATTTAGTACAAAATGGCTATTTAGAAGTTGATTACTTAATTTCTTCTATTCCACTTTCAAATTTTAAAGGAAAGAAAATAGTTACTCTCCTTCATTCCTTTAGAGATTTAATTGGTGAAAAAGGAACTTTTATACAATTCCAATATTCTTTCAATCAAAAACGTTTGTTTCACAAAATGTTTTCAAAGGTATTGATGGATTTTACTCAATTTAATATTCCGCCAGCATTTATCTACGTTTGTAAAAACTAGACCGATTTATTTCGTAATTTCGCTAAAAATAAATTGATATGTCTATAGAATTAAACGATGTAAGTTACTGCGTTGGAATGAGTATCGCAGAAAGTTTAAAACAACAAAATCTTAACGATTTACACCCTGAAGTTGTTGCTGAAGCTATTAAAGATGCTTTTGGCTCTTCTAATACTCGTTTCACGATGGAACAAGCTCAAAATATCATACAAGTATATTTACAAGAACAAAGTGAAAAACAGTTTGCTCAAAATAAAGAGATCGGAAACCAATTTTTAGAAGCAAATAAAGCGAAAGAGGGCATTTTTACTACTGCATCTGGTTTACAATATGAAGTGATTACTGAAGGTAACGGTAAATCTCCAGGAGCAACTGATGTTGTTGAAGTTCATTACCACGGAACGTTAATTGATGGTACTGTATTCGATAGTTCTGTACAACGAGGAACGCCTGCTTCTTTTGGTGTAAATCAAGTGATCAAAGGTTGGACTGAAGCTTTGCAATTAATGAAAGAAGGTTCTAAATTCCGTTTATATATCCCTCAAGATTTAGCCTATGGTGCTCATCCGCATCCAGGAGGTGCTATTGAACCTTATATGGCGTTGATTTTTGATGTTGAATTATTACAAGTTAAAAATTAATGAAACGTTTTTTTTATTTTCTTGTAGCTTCAACAATCTTAGTTTCTTGTTCTAATGAAAACTCTGATTCGGAAGATATTAATCTTAAAAGTTTTAAAGACAAAATTTCTTATGCATTAGGTGCTGATCATGCACGTGCCATTTCAGAATCAGGTGATCCAAATTACAATAAATATAATTTAGATAAAATCATTGCTGGTTTTGCTGACGGTTTGAAAAATGATAAGGCGTTTGATGAGACCTGTAAAAACAATCTAATGAAGTTATATGGTCCAACTAGAAAAGGGTTTGATGCTAAATATGCAGATCAAGGGTCTGAATGTATTGGTAAACTTTCAGGAATGATCTTTAACACTTCTTGGAAAAAGAACAATGGTTTAGATAAATTAGATTTGAAATTAGTTCAAATTGGGTTTAAACATGCTATTCAAAAACGTGACACTTTAATCAAACGAGATGAACAATCGATGATGATTCAGAATTTCATGTTTGATATGTATAAGATCAATGGATTGAATATGATTGAAGAAGCCAAAACTAAAAAGGGAGTTAAAATTTCTAAAAATGGAGTTGTTGTAGAAACTATCAAAGAAGGAACAGGAACTAGCCCACAAGCTGGAGATGATGTATTAGCGCATTATATTTTAATGAGTGCAACAGGTGATACGCTTCAAAGTTCGTTCGATATGGTAGAAGTATATAAACAACCTTTAAATCCTTTCTCTTTAAAATCAGTAATACCTGGTTGGCAAGAAGGTATGCCTTTAATGAAAAAAGGAGGAACTTACAAACTTTATGTTCCTTATCAAATGGGGTATGGTGAACAAGGGATGTATAATCCGCAAACACGTCGTTACGATATACCACCTTTCCAATCGTTGATTTTCTATATAGAGTTGATCAACCACGGAAAAACAGGAACATTGGTGAAATAATTATTCGTCTTCCTCCTTGAGGAGGGATTAAGGGAGGTGACAAAATTACCAAATCGTCATCCCCCTTAATCCCCCTTCAAAGAGGGAAATAAAAAACCACCTTTTTTCTACCCTTTTCTTTCGATTTCTCTTAGGTTTTCCATTTTCTTCATAGCAAGGAAACCGTTTATATCTTCAAAATGTTCTTTTACACGTTTATTACCAAATTCGAACACTTTTGTTACCAGACCATCCAAGAAATCACGGTCGTGAGAAACTAAAATCAAAGTTCCGTCAAATTCTTTTAAAGCATCTTTGATGATGTCCTTCGTTTTCATATCCAAGTGATTGGTAGGCTCATCGAGAATTAATAAGTTAGCTGGTTGAAGTAATAATTTCAATATCGCTAAACGCGTTTTTTCTCCTCCTGAAAGCACTTTCACTTTTTTCGTACTTTCTTCCCCTCCAAACATAAACGCACCTAATAAATCTCTGATTTTTAAGCGAACGTCTCCTTCTGCAGCTTGATCGATTGTTTCGTAAATTGTTAAGTTTTCATCCAATAAAGAAGCTTGATTTTGAGCAAAATATCCGATTTGAATATTGTGACCTAATTCCAACGATCCATCAAAGTTTATTTCCCCCATAATGGCTTTGATCATGGTTGATTTACCTTCTCCATTTCGACCAACAAAAGCTACCTTCTGCCCTCTTTCTATGGTGATTTCAGCATCGTTAAACACTACATGTTGATCATACGATTTTGATAATTCACGAACAATCACTGGGTAATTACCAGAACGAGGAGCTGGTGCAAATTTCAATTTTATCGCAGAAGTATCTACTTCATCAACTTCAATGATATCTAATTTCTCTAACATTTTCACACGAGACTGAACTTGCAATGTTTTAGAATAGGTTCCTTTAAAACGTTCTATGAATTCGGTTTGTTCTTGTATGAATTTCTGTTGTTCTTCGTATTGTTTTTGTTGTTGTTCGCGACGTTCTTTGCGTAACTCTAGATATTGGGAATAATTCGTTTTATAATCGTAAATTCTACCCATAGTCACTTCAATAGTTCTGGTTGTGATATTATTTATAAATGCTTTGTCATGTGAAATAACAACCACTGCTTTCGCTTGATTCACTAAGAAATCTTCTAACCATTGAATAGATTCGATATCCATGTGGTTCGTTGGCTCATCCAATAAAATCAAATCAGGTTTTTGTAATAGTATCTTCCCCAATTCGATACGCATACGCCATCCACCACTAAATTCCGATGTTGGTCTATTGAAATCAGAACGTAAAAACCCCATTCCTTTTAGTACTTTCTCAACTTCTGCTTCGTAATTGGTATCTTCAATAGAATAATAAAGTTCACTCAATTCAGATACGCGTTCTATTATTTTATAATAATCTTCAGATTCGTAATCTGTTCTAGTTTCTAATTCTTTATTGAGCGCTTCAATTTCATCACGCATCGCAAAAATGGTATGGAATGCTTTACTTGTTTCCTCGAAAACGGTAGCATCATCTTCAGTTAATAAATGTTGTGGTAAATACGCAATCCTATACTCCTTTGGCGCTGAAACCTGACCATGAGAAGGTTTGTTTATTCCTGCAAGAATTTTTAATAAAGTAGATTTACCCGCACCATTTTTACCCATTAAAGCAATTTTGTCATTTTCATTAATAACAAATGAAACATTACTAAACAAGGTTTTTCCACTGAATTCAACACCGATCGCATCTACCGAAATCATAATTTAACTATTTAAAAAAAACAAATTTACACATTTGGCTTGTGTTCTCTCACTATTTCTTTTGTCAACTTTATTAAGCTCCATGCGTTGATAAAGTTTAATAATATTTTTTGCGATAGTACACTTTAGGTTATATTTTTACATAAATCAATAATTTAAAATTATGGCACAAGTTCAGGAAGATTACAAAACAGATGTTTTGGAACAGTTGGTTGATGAAATGGATTTGATAGTTTATAATGATGATTATAATACGTTTGATTTTGTAATTGAAACACTAGAAAAAGTTTGTAAACATGAACCAGAACAAGCAGTTCAATGTACTTGGATTATTCATTTCAAAGGTAAATGTAGTGTTAAAAGAGGTTCGTATGAGGCTTTAGAGCCATTGTGTACTGCTTTGTTAGATAGAGGATTGAATGCAGAAATAGAATAATTTTGTTAATCAAGTTGCAATTTTAAAAATTATATTTATCTTTGCACTCAACAAATGGCTTCGTAGCTCAACTGAATAGAGCATCAGATTACGGCTCTGAAGGTTTTAGGTTTGAATCCTAACGAGGTCACTAGATAAAGCGAGAATTTAAGTTCTCGCTTTTTTTGTTTACTTTTCTCAAAATAATTACATAAACTGAAAACCATTATTTGAGGCAATCGTAATCAACGGTTCTAAACACTCACGATATTTAATTTCAAAAATATCTAAAGTTGAAAAAACAGAAAGATAATCTTCTAAAAATCTGTTTTTTTCGTTTTTTGATCTGATAATATCAATCGCATCACTTTGATTTTAAATAAGATTTAAAATTTTCTTTTCAAATAAACATTCTGATTCAACTCTCACCCCACCCTCACCGCATACTGCTTTAATATCACTCCATCCTTTGCTTTGTTTTTTAGTTTTTTACCTTGATATCGGATGTTTGTAAGTAGTCTTTCGGTCGTGTGCTGATGTTGTAAGTTTGTAAATTCAAACGTTACATCTTCAAGTTGGGTTGTGTCTTCCAAGGAGTATTTTCCGAGGTTTCCACGAATAATTTCAATGAGTACAAATCTAATCTTGGAAGGATCTTTATATTGATCTAAATCAAGATTGATTTCGTTAATTAAATAGGCTGGAAAAAGTAGATCATCGTTTGAAAGTTCCGTGATTGGAAATTTACGTAAGGTTTTGCGGTTTCCTTTCCATTCAAATTTGGTTTCTTTTTCAAAACGAATTCCACCTCCTGATGTTACGGATGGAAATTGAGCTATGGAATCATAGCCTAAACTTTCTAAAACAGATAAATCAAAAAGTAATTGCTCAATCGGTGTTTCTGATAAATCGCTGATGGTCTTAATCTTGTCCAATTCTTTCACTGACAACTCAATGATGTTGTAATACATTCCATCACCAAAAAGATTTATGACCATCATACGATTTCGTGAAACTATAAAACAACAAATATAATACGGTCACTTGTTTAAATTCTAACAATAAAAATGAATTTATTTTTCAACTCATTTTAAGTTACTTCTACTCCTTCTCTATTTAATGGAATACCATGAACATCAGTTGGTAAAACTTGAACATAATAATTCAATGCTAGTTCACTTCCAAGTGCTTTGACGAACTTACTTTTGATGCGTGAAATAGTTGTGTGTAATTCACCTCCTAAATAATTGGTTAATAAATAAATGGTTCGAGCCATTTCATCAATATTTTCACGTCCACTGATCATTCTGTAGATCTGCAATAATTCTTCATTGCATTCAAAAAGTGAATGTAAGGCGATACCGTTTTTTTGTCTCAGAAATAATAAATATAAACTCAATTCTTTTGGATTCAATCGTACATCTAAATTTCCAAAGTCAACCAAAAAGATTTTTTTTGCTTCTAAATCAATTTTAATTCTACTCGGTTTGTTGATAATAGAAATACGTTTACGAAACATCAAATTAGATCGTATCCCATCTAAAACACTAAAAAGTTGATTCAAATAATGTGGTGGAACATCCTTATTTTTCATTTCTTGCATACAATCTTCACACACATCAGCCGTACGCATTTTAATGGTAATCTCTTTTTTGTTTTTACAGAAATCATTGATACAACCAACTGTTTTCTTATGAAATCCTCCTACTACTTCTTTCTGATCGTTATACATTAACCCTCTAATTACCCATGCAATCACTTCGTAGGCAATTGGATAACGAATATCAGTTGTATCCCCGAAAAACCAAGGCCAATCATCGGTATGAATAAAACCCGTTCGCATCGATGGTCCGATAAAAGCAAACCAATTTTTATCATTGTATTGATTTGTCAAAAGAAAAACAAAATCATTCGAATCGATTTCATTTTCCTTTTTATAAACTTCAATGGTGTTAAATAATTGCTTCCAGGTATATACATTTTTTTTGAAAGGAAATACTGGACGTTTGTAACTATATACCATTTCCTCACTCATGCATATAGAATGTAGAACCTGCTCTTGATTCTCAAAAGTAGTTTTCGACCTAAATATTCTAAATCCATGCGGATCATCTAAATCCAAGGTACCACCGTCAATAAAATCGATGGTACCTGGATAAGCGTTAAGTAAATTCAATACATTTTCAAAATCTTCTGTTTTAAAATCGTCTGTTCGTGTTAAAATTACTTTCATTGATTCGGGTTGATTGACTAAATATAATTGAATTCTTTGAAATATTATTTAGAGAAAAAGCTGTTTTTAATTATTCCTCTTTCTTTGTATTTTGAATACGTATGCATTTGTTCATTGATTTCTGCCGACATACAAGCATAATCTGTTTTGTTTATATTCATCGTGTTTTCAGTTTTAATATTTAGCATACGAGAGGTATGAATTGCATCAAAGTCTGCACCAATAAATGTAAAAGTCCACTTTTTAGTATTTTCTAATTGAGCAATTTTTTGAGCAATGTCATGATAGGAAAAAAATTGAGAAGCATTTTCTTGACCATCCGTAATGATTACAAACACAACCGACATTTCATCCGAATCAATTTGTTGTTTATATTTTTCAGTGATGTCATGAATGTTTTTTCCAATGGCGTCTAACAAAGCGGTCATTCCTCTAGGAGCATATTGACCAACTTCAATTGGGAAAATTTCTGAAATTGGAGAAGCTTGAACTATGGTTTCAATTTGATTATCAAAAGTTGTTAGTGAACACAAAAAGACTTGATTCGGAAATTCAGTTTGTAAATTACGGATCGTTTTTAAATGTTCATTAAATCCTTGTACTGCTACTGTTTCCATACCAGACATAGAACCACTTCTATCTAAAATGAAGTTGTAAAGAGTAGATTTGTTTTTCATGGTTTTTTCGTTTAAAATTTATATTTCAAAATTCGTCGAATAACCTTTATGATTCTCTTTTTTGCAAGCTTGCAATTAATCAATTTTATTGTACCACTCTTAAAATCAATTATTCTAACTCTGAATCTAAATTATCTTCAAGTAAATTATCGGTATCACTTATTGGTAATTCCTCTACTTTTTTCAATTTTGACAACATCAAACGCGTTCGTGTTCCAACCAAATTATCGAGTTCTTTGTTTGCCTCATTTATTTTCTTTTGAGCTTTATCAAGCACATCACCAAATTTCACAAATTCGGTTTTGACTGCACCTAAAATTTGCCAAACTTCACTGCTTCTTCTTTGGATTGCTAATGTTTTAAAGCCCATTTGTAAGCTATTTAACATTGCGGCTAAAGTTGTTGGGCCTGTCACAATGATTTTATATTCACGTTGTAGAATTGCGACTAAGTCTGGTTGTCTTACAACCTCTGCAAAAAGTCCTTCTATAGGAAGAAAAAGAATTCCGAAATCTGTTGTGAATGGAGGGTCGATGTATTTATCACGTATATCTTTAGCAAATTTTTTTATCGCATTTGATAGTGCTTTTGAGGCTGAATCTATACCCGGAACATCACCTGCTTCGTAGGCATTTTGGAGTCTGATATAGTCTTCCTGTGGGAATTTAGCATCAATTGGCAAATAAACTTCCTTCCCGTTATCATCTTTACCAGGTAATTTGATTGCAAATTCTACCAAATCATTCGAACCTTGTTTTGTCTTGACATTTGCTTCATATTGTTCAGGTGCCATAATTTGTTCAAGAATATTTCCTAATTGAATTTCACCAAGTACCCCTCTTGTTTTGACATTACTCAATACTTTTTTCAAGTCACCTACTCCATTTGCCAACGTTTGCATTTCACCCAATCCTTTCTGTACTGCTTCAAGTCGCTCACTCACTAGTTGGAATGATTGCCCTAAACGTTCTTCTAATGTTTTATGTAATTTTTCATCCACCGTTTCACGCATTTTTTCCAATTTCAATTCGGTTGACTTTACTAGTTCATCTTGTTTTAAAGCCATTGCATCAAACTTTTGTTTTTGCAATTCATTAAAATCACGCACATTACTTGAAAAAGTATCACTAAAATCTTTCAATGTTTTTGCTAATTCTTCTCTATTTTCTTTAGCATTTTTAGATAATCCTTCGTGAATCATCGCTAATTTTTCTTCCATTTTAGAAGTCAATAATTCTAAATTTGATGTTAACTCTTTTCTGTTTTCACGAAGTTCAGTAGACAATTCAGCCCGATTTTCTTTCATTTCAGTTTGAAGTACACTTTTAAACGTGTCTAAAAATTCCTGAGGATTAATTGATTTGTTTTTGGAAAGTGATACAAAAGAAATGACAATTGAAATAATTGTTAGTACTAAAAGTAAATAAATCATAAGATGATATTTTATACAATAATATACTTTAAAAGATTTTAAATATAACAAAAAAGGCCATCGAAACGATTATAAACTAGATGGGTTAAGTTTAAAATTCCAATCTAATTTATTTATTTTTTCTTTTAACTGTTTTAATGATTCGATGATTTCATCAAATGATAATGGCGACTCCTCATAAATCATTTGTTCAATCATTGTATTGTAGTCTTTCTTCCAATGATCTATTACCTCTGGAACTGGGATTGGATTAATTGTTTTTGGTAGATGTAAATTATAATTAACACCTCCAATTCTTGTAAATGTATATCTATGTTTAACAATGGTTTCATATAATTCTTGGTCCAAAAGTGCTTTTTCTGCAAATGGTGTTTTTGATAAAACAACTACATCATACAAATGTCTGCTTAGCCTGTCGAAACGCATTTTTTCTTTTGGACGCTGAAACTCTTCATGTAACAAGAATATCTTCTCTAAAAACGTTCGCTCAGGATTAACTGTCGGTACATCTATGCTCGCTTGGACAAATCCCATCTCTGGATAATGTATATCTATTAGTGATGCGATTGGACGTATAGTAAATGGTTCTTTCAGAGAGCGACAACCAATTTCAATTTGAACTCTCGCTTCTAAATAGGTTGGTTTTTGAATAAGATTAGGGTAATAGATTTCAATAATACGTGGATCTTGATCACTATCAGTTGCCTCAACTATTTTGAATGTTATTTCTTTAAATCCTTTTTCACTAAATTTTTGTTCTAGTTTTTGTTTAAATTCTCCTGATGTATAGTTACTTGCTTTTTTGCGTAATTCGGTTCGTTGATTTTTACTCAATACCCCATCAAATCCAAGAAAAGCTTTATCGATTGCTAAATCAACATCTTCAGAGAAACGCTCAATCAAACCCCAGGCTTTACTCAACGAAGTACCACCTTTAAAAACCAAATAATTTGATTCTTCTAATTCGAAGATGCATCGTAGTGCTTGTACCACCCACCAATCTTTTTCAACAGCAAATGCACTCATTCCTGTTTTTTCAGAAATTTGCTCATAGGCATTTTTCCTTGTCTGTTCAGATACGTCTAACCACTTTATCATTTTATCCTTTAATTAATGCTTTACGCATGATTATTCGTATCCATTCAGGAGCCAATTTGATATCGTGTTCCAAACGATATGTTTCTTCTTGTTTTAACTTTTCTAAAATGATAACAATCTCTTCATCCCTCACCTTCCCTTTACCAATTTCTTTTAGGGCTTGAATTACCAAACTGCTGATTTTTCCGATAGCAGCTAAATTTTTTGGAGCCGTTTTTTTGAATACAATTTTTCTTCTTCCTAAATCTATTTTTCGTGCAGCTCCGTCACTTAAATACACTACATTCATTGGCACTTGATTGGATAACCCTAGAGCGTTTAACGCTAAGGCACCAGTTGGTATTATTCTTGCTTTGTCTCTTTTTGCAATCGCAATTGCAATTTTTTCAGTTGTAGGCTTTAATTCGCCAAGGATTGGATCTATTTTTAATCGTGCATAAATACCACGAGCGACTCTACTAATCTCCCCTTTTTCAACTAACCTTTCTAATGCTTTTGCCACTGCTCTTGAAGTACCAAACGATAAAAAATCATCTACAAAAAAAAGCGAGCCCCTCTCGGCTTTTTTTATTTTTACAACAATTTTATCATCAACACTCTGCATACGTTTTAAACGAAATTTTTGTCGCAAATATAGTATATTTTTACGACAAAACATACGAATAAGTCTATTTGAACGCCTATTCCTAGTCAAAAGGAAATTTATCAAATTGATATTTCAATATTATAATTTAATATTAGACTTAAAATCTATTTGTCAATCGAAAAACAAACTTGAAACTAAGTGTTAAGATTGAGAATTTTACACTTTATTTTAAAAATAAAAACTATGTCAATTCAAAAAGCAAATTTCACTTGATTTATCTTCTTGATTACACTCTAAAAATATAATTTTTTGAAGAAAACTGTACTCCAAACTGTACTCCAACCTTAATATACAAAAAGATTATAATAAAAAAGGTCAGAATTTTGAAAATGAGGTCAAAACGAATAAAAAAACCCCTTGAAATTCAAGGGGTTTCTTCGTAGCGGGTACGAGAGTTGAACTCGTGACCTCAGGGTTATGAAAACTGATTTTTAAAATTAAATACTTAATTATCAATTATTTAAAAATTTAAAAATGTCGTTTTTATGTCGAAAATGGTACAAAACTGTACTCCAAACTGTACTCCAAATTTAAATCCCATTCTTCATTGAATTTTTCGCTTCTCAAATTTTGTTTTTATCCGGTAAATTTTCAATTAAAAAAACAGCTGTTTTATGCTAAATTTTACCACTATTCCGAACTTAAAGTTAAGAAATTTTAATTACAATTAAATCACTTATTTCGTCACAAATATTTACTAAATATGTAACAGAATTCATTAAAAAAAACAAATGCAAAGGATTGAATTTGTCTTTTAGCTTGACAGAAGTTATTCGTAAAGTTTTAGATCGTTTATAAAATAAGAGCGTTGTTTATTCTCTCCCCAAATTTAAGTCTTAATCATTTCATCAATCAAAAATCAACAAAAATGATTGACAACGTATTTTGAAGTTAAAATATGTAACTCAAATTCATTTGTCAATCAAAAAACACCAAAAATGATTGACAACGCTGTTTGATGTTAAAATATGCAACTCAAATTCATTTGTCAATCAAAAAACGACAAAAATGATTGACAAACCATTCTGCTTTATATTCTTTTGAACCTCTAATGAGATTAGTAAGAGTTTAGTAATGGAAACTTTTAGACCTACTCTATTTCTGAAATTTTAGTCTTTAATTCAATTTCCTTTTTTCTGTATTGTTCTGTTTCCTCTATGTTTTTAGACTTAACACTCAGATCTATTAGAAATTGTAACTTTTCTAATTCATAGGTTAACTTTTCCAGTTCAGTAAATTGTTTTTCAGACATTTTCGTAGATTATATCTACAAATTAACAAAATTGTTTTTATTTAATCTCAAGAAAAGTTTATAAATTATTTCATCATGAAATGTAAAAACTTACTCCGCAAATCCATTTTCATAAGCATAAGCGATTAACTCAGCCATGTTTTTAATGCCTAATTTTTTATAAATATTTCTTCGATGTCCTTCAATCGTACGCTTGCTAATACTTAAAATTATTGAAATGTTCTCACTTGTTAAATTCTTTACGTAAAAACGAATAATTTGAACTTCTCGTTTTGATAAAATGTAATTATCAAGATAAATTACTTGATTTTTTGTTTTTGAATCTAAATCGTCAAATAAAATATTTGCTACATCATTTATAAAAAACTTTTCACCTTTCAAAACGGTTCTAATTGCTAAAACAATCTCATCTTGATTAGAAGTTTTTAACAAATAGCTCAATGCACCATTCAAATAGGCTCTTTTAATGAATGAAACCTCTTTATGCATAGAAAGGATTATCACTGGAATTTGATTTTTTAAGTATTTCAATTCTTTGATTGCCTCTAATCCAGTCATATTTGGCATTGAAATATCAAGTAAAATCACATCGATCTTGTTCTCTTTTATAACATCAAACACTTCTGTTCCGTCAGTTGCTTCGAAAAAATTAAAATTATATACATGTTGATTTTGCAACATATGTCTAATTCCATTTCTAACATCGATATGGTCGTCAGCAATAAGTATGTTTAATTCTTGTTTCATTTTATATAAATATTTAATAATAAGTGTTTTATTCTATTATAGTAAAATTTCCATTTAAGTCTTTTAGATTGCTAGGCTGATAGATAAATTCAATCTGTTTAGTTTTATTTTTATCAGAAATCATTTTTTTAGTTTTTATCTGATTTTCACTTAATTTTATAGCAAAAGCATGAATGTTTGGTGCTAAATCTTCCGTTTTTTCTCCATTAATTTGAACAAAAATTTCTCTTAAATCTGTACTAAAATTGTCCTTAAAAAAATGAAAGCAAACTTCTTTTGGAGATGGATTTACATATTGTGTTAAAATATCCTCATTAATAAGTAAGGGTGTGTGCGATTTTTCAGTTATCCATTCATTGATTTTTTTAAACATATAATCTAGGGTAACTCCTGCAATCTGGTCTTCTTTATAACTTCCTCCAATATCTGAATGTACACCAGGAAACCATACTTCGTGTGTGACTCCTTCCTTATGATTCATTAAAGAGGGGGTAAATATTTTACGCGATTCATCAATTGCTACCAAGTGTACCGCTCTTTCTATATTAGGTGAAATATGATTATTTGTAAATAAATCTCCTGTTTTTTCAAATAATAAACGTCCTAAATTTCGAACTATACCAAAAGCACTGACCGTATCCCAAACACCTAAAAAGGAAACATTTATATGTTTTATCTTTCCTTCGGCAGAATATTTTTTCACATTATTTTCTTCATCAAAATCAACTGTTATACTTTCAGGAATTCCTTCTCTGTAAATTTTACTACATAACATTCTCGCTGCAGCTGCTCCACGACTAAAACCAAATAAATACAACTGGTCACCTGGTTTCCAAGCTTCAACCAGATCAATATAGGCATTATTAATTATCTGCTGCACACCATCACCTGATGCTCCTCCCCACACCTTTTCAAACCAACCATTGTCATCATCATTCCCAACACCTCGATGGTATTGTACTAGTTGATTTTCTTCATCGTTAATGAATATTCTTGATAGATGCACTATGTTAGTAACTAATCCATCATTGTTTTGCCCATTTTCATCGTTCCAAGTTCCATCCATTAAAATGATTAATTTTCGATGACTTGGTTGTAGCTTTAGTTTTGGAGTTATTGTTTTTTTCATGGGTTAGGAGTTTAGTATATTATTAATCCTATTAAAACTTTCATCAGAAAAGTGTAAACAATATTCTACTATTGAAGATTGATTTTCTGTTTTCTCTACACCAACATAACCTCTTGAATTATTTAGTGTTAAAATAACAGAGATGATTTCATTATTTTCAATTTTTAATAAATCAAATTTTAAAATTCCAAAATCACATCTCAAGAAATTTTGAATTTTGTACTTTGCTCTACCTTCTACAAAAACAGTTGTTTCTTTAACACTGAACACTTCCGTTACTTCACCAATTTTTCTTTCCCATAATCGATTAAAAATACTAGTAGGTTCAGAACCGTAAAATCCTCCATTAGATTTTATTTCATCTAATTTGGTATTTAAGTTTTCAAAATTTATATCTTGATGTTTTTCAAGATTTTCTTTCATTGCTTTTAATGATTGATTTTCTAATATTAGCATTTCATTTTCATCTTTGATTTTCTTTAACTCTGCTGTATCCCTAATAAAACCCTCATTTTCTGCCTTATATTTATCTTGTAAATCTTTATGTTGTGCATTCAATGTATCATATAATTCTTTCGAAACGACTGTGCTTTTAATTTTATCAATTTTATCTTGAATTAAGGGTTTAAGCTTCAAGTTAAAAACTCCTGAAATTGCAAAAGTCAAATAATTCATTAGATAGTAACCGATTATAGATAAAACACTCATTCCTAATGGATACCAAAAAGTATTAAGATGTCCCTTGTCGTGTGCTAAATAGCAATTTAACACATTGATTTTATGCTTTAACGTATAAGATTTATCAAAATTCAAAATGATGTAAATCAGTCTCCAATTAAAAACAGACCAAACCAATATAAATGTCGCTCCATATGTTCCTTTAATTCGATTCCCCAAATCAGAGGCTATTTTTCTAATTTCTTCCATAATTCTTAATCTTGTTTTGTTTCAGAATCTGTAGGATTTGAATCCAATTTTTTATTAATATCAACCGATAAAAAGATGTAAAACATGTCGTAAGCCTGTCTTCGATGTATTCTTAAATAAGACCAAAAAAATATTACACCAATAATTACATATAAAACAAGTACAAAGACGGTACTACAACTTAATTGGAATTTAAATATTGGCCATAAAATTGTTAACCTTACAATTATATAAAAGATTGTTGTCCCACAAATATTTCTGGTAAAACCAGATAAATTAACAAAATGAGAAATCCTCCTTGTTAAATAATTGTGTTGAGTACTTATATAGGTGTAGACCAACCAGTATTTATCATTTAATGAAACATTAAAAGCATATATTTTATTCAATTTTTTAGTTATACTTTTTTGAATGTTTTCATCTAGTGGTTGCGAAAATTGCCAATTATTTATATCAAAAAACCTACATATCAAATGCTTATGATTTATTTTTTCAAAATTTTCATTTAACAAATTATGACTTGGATGATTCAAATAATGTTTTACAAAATGTTTATTAGCAAAACTTGAAAAGGCTGATAAAACATGCCCTATTATATAGCAAATAATAAGTAATATAATTAATGAAACTATTCCAAAAGAGTGTTGTGAATCATCAAAAACAAAATGATTTAAATAATTAATTTTAAACGATTTCTCAACTTCAGAATACTTTAAAATAGAGGTTTTAGATCTATTCATATATTCTATAATTTTTGTTCCATCTAAATCCAAAATAAATAAAATAATGAAGAAAAACCCCGGTAATATATACCCAAACACATCATACAACCCTAATGGCTGTTTTATTTCTTTTAATTGTTCCATATTTCTGTTTTTCCAAACATAATCATCCCTAACCAAAACATTGTTTTGATTGAACCAATTCAGGTGTAAACACCTATAAAATCAGGTAGTCTTGGTAGGGATGAGTGTTAGATTTTGGCTAGATTAGATAAAATTTGAATTATTAAATGATTGATTAAAGTTTATCACTACTTGATTTGTTACAGTATCTACAGAGTATCCATTATCTTCTAAAGTTTTTCGGATACTTTTCTCAAGAATAATCCCCGGCGTTTCCACCACATGTCCTACCGCAGGGTCTGCGTTGTATTTCGCCCCGTCCCATAACATGAACTTAAAGCGGAAGCGTAGGGTAAAATCTTGTGCGCTAGTTCTTGCAAATGATAAA